>Ga0208639_1000080_pt1 | contig 71506 bp, 71 predicted proteins | sample ETNtaG_33_FD_185772 | JGI IMG/M metagenome (GOLD analysis project Ga0208639, IMG submission 185772) | Marine microbial and viral communities from oxygen minimum zone, Eastern Pacific Ocean - ETNP201310SV76 (SPAdes) (version 2) | ecosystem: Environmental > Aquatic > Marine > Oceanic ...
ATTCTTATTTTAGACCAAAAAAGCTAATGGGTAGGTCTATTCTTCAGATTTTTCTGACTGGCTTATTAAATAACCTGGTCTTAATTTTAAATTATCTGGAAAGACAGTTGATCTTAAGGTCTTTTCTCCTTCCCAAAATATATCTTTAAACGGCATTTTAGGAAAGCCTTCTGCCCCATGTTCAGCTGATTCAATTCCTTGGGTTTTACCAAGAACGCATGAATCTTCTATCTCTTTCTCCGAAGGCATTTGTATCATGTCATCTCCATGCCCATTGCCTAATCTTTTTGGTTCAGGCAAACCCAAGCGAATGTATTGTTCTGAAGGGCATTCATTTCTAGCCATCTCCCGAATCATCAATTCGATCATGTACTTTTCTATATCTATATCATTAATAGGCCTGGTTTGACCTGGATCATTATTAACATCAAATAATAAAGTTGCCGTTCTGCCTCTTCCTAATGGATTATCTTTAGCTAAAAAAATAGGAAACGACCTTGTAGGAATCTGCATTACTTTACAGCCTTTCATAAAACCAAACCCATCAACTCTCTCCCATTCCTGTAGCTCTCTTGGGGAAAATCTGTTTTTCATGTGAGTAGGCATTAACGTGTAATCGTAAAGAGGTTTATTGTCTTCTGTCGTCGCTGCTCTCATGTATACATACTGACCGTCAGTGACATTCACTTGCCCTCCCATTACTCCATACAAAGAAGCCTTACGGATTTCTTTATCATTATCTACAAAATCAAATATGGCTTTTCCTTGCATATCTTCTGTTAAAGGAATATCAAAATAGTCCAAAATAGTGGGTCCAAGATCGATTGTTTGAGCTAGAGCATCACTTTTTTTATTTACTTCTTTAGGATTACGAGGGTCATAAGCCCAAAAAGGTATGTGAGCTATTTCTTGAAAAAATGGGGTAACCACCTTAGCCCACCAATCATGCTCACCCATCAAAAATCCGTGATCCGTATTAACCAGCAACATAGTATCTTTCCATAAATCATGCTTATCAAATATATCCAAGACCCTACCAAGCTGTTGATCGCAGAAAGTAATCAAAGATGCGTACATGTATCTAATATGTTCTATGGTTTGATCGTCTTCTCTGACTTCACGATAAGGAGGCCAATCAAAAGGAGGTCCATCATATTCGTGAGGATACAGCTTTTGGAACTCTTCTTGTGTAAAAAAAGGCTCGTGAGGGTCAAAAGTTTCAATCTGAAGAAACCATTTATCTACATCCTTATTTCTATTAATAAACTCCAGACCAAGATCAAAAGTTTTATACTGAGGTTGAAGCTCAACCTTATCCATATAATCTCTATTGATAGTGTCTTGCTTTTGATTTTTTAGTCTTTGAAGTTCAGACCACCTATCGGCTCCATAATTTGGGTCTCTAAGTTTTTCTACATCACCTTTCCACTTATCTCCTTCTTGGCCTCTTACTAAATCAAAAGTGGTATATCTTTGATGGTAAGTTGCCCCTCCATCTTCCCAATAATGAAGGTGATCTGTAACTTTGTGAGAATGAACACCGTTATCATGAAGAATGGAAGGCATAGAATCATCGAATGGTTCTAAAGGACCCCATGACCTATGTAAAAAATTGTATCTGCCAGTGTGCATTTCTCTTCTTGCTGGCATGCAAGGCATAGAACCCACATAAAAGTTTTCAAATTGAATTGATCGTTTGGCTAGTCTTTCAAAGTTTGGGGCAATAACCCACTCGTTGCCATAATTTGGAAGAAAATGACGACACAAAGTATCGTACATAACAACCACACATCGTTTTCTCTCTAAAGTATCAGACATTATCTAATTCACATTAAAGAAATTAACCATATCTTCTATAACTAAGGGTAAAACTTCAGGTGGAAGGTTGTGACCCATATTCTCATAGATTTTTAACTTTGAATTACTAATTAACTCAGCGGTGTGTTCTCCATGATCAAGAGGTAGTAGAGTATCATCAACTCCATGCTGGACTAGAGTAGAAACCTTTATCGAACGAACTTGTTCAGATCGATCACCTGATTTCATGATAGCAGTAATCTGTCTTGGCATCGCTTCAGGGTAGAACCCGTAAGCATGGACTGCCTCTTTATCCCAATCTCCAGTATTCCTAAAATTTTGTTCGTTTCCTTCTGACATTTGAGAGAGATGAGGGGCTCCAGTTGTAGACATAATTGAAACTAAGCTCTTAGTTCTTTCTGGAAATTCTGAAGCGATAGTTTGTGCGATCATTCCCCCCATAGAAGCTCCAACAACATGAGCCCTTTCTACTCCTAGATAATCTAAAAGCCCTATTCCATCTAAGGCCATATCAGAAAGAGTATACGGAGAGCTAAAATCTACACCTAAATAAGACATAGCGAACTTCCAATACAAATTTGGCTTGCCTAATCTGTCTAAGTTTTCAGATTCTCCAGTATCTCTATTATCAAAGAGAATAACCCTATAACCTGAATCGACTAATCCATTTACTATCTCTTCACCCCAAACTTTGTGCGAGGCCATAAGTCCCATAATCATTAACACGGAAGGATTCTCTTCTTCACCTGCTGTTGTATAGGCAATCGAAACTCCATTGATATTAATTGATTCAGTTGCCTGATTTATCGAATAATCTGAATAAATATTTAAAGAACCAAACCAAAGTAAAGCAATGAATAATAATTTTCTCATCGAAAACTCCTTTATAACTAATATATCAGACTATCTATTCTTCGAAACCTACAAATGTTGCAACCTCTGAAACAGGTCTGCGTTTAGAAATAACTTCATTTGCTGGAAAATTATCGTCGGGGTAGCCCATAGCGACACAAATCATTATCACTTGGTCGTCAGGTATGCCTGCATATTCTCTTACAACAGGTGATTGCATTATTCCTTGGCTATTAATTACAGCACCCAAACCTTTAGACCAGCCCGCGTTTACTAAACCATTAACAATTCCTCCACAGTCAAATTTGGAAATGTCATCGTCCAATAATTCTCTATCGAAAGTAACCACAATACAGAACGGTGCATCAAACTGCCTGAATCCTCGGAGCACCCAATCTTGTCTTCCTTCCTTGTCATCTCTCTCAATGCCCATCTTTTGGAATAATTGAACAGCAATTTCAATTTGCCTTTCTCTATGAAACCCTTCATAACCTCTGTTAGGTGTTTTTATTTCTCTTGAAGGAGGGACTCCAGAAATATTCCTTTCTGTGTTCTCTTTTCTTATTTTGTCTAAAGCATCGCCTGTCACCACATAGAGATGCCATGGTTGAGTATTCATAGAAGAGGGAGACCTAACAGCGAGTTCTATTACTTCCTCTATAACCTCTTTAGGCACAGGTTCTTGTTTGTAGCCTCTAATACTTCTTCTGCCTAATACAACTTCATCAAACTCCATATCCAACTCCTTTATTCTATTACTTCTACTCTTCCCTCGTATTTGGGTTCATATAACTTCTTGCCTTTTAAAAAATTCTCAGCTGCGTCTACTATCAAGACTCCACTATCAATATACTCTATAGAGTTCTGAAATTCCCAATACCCATCACCTCCTTGAGTGACAAAATTTGGAGCAGCGACCCAATACTCTAAATTATCGCTTATTAATTGATTCTTAATCCATATCTCCTCTACCCTGCCTCCTGGAGTAAAAGAGTATTTAGAATCTTCTGATACTTGCAAAATTCCATTCGTCATACCAGCAGCATGGTTGAATATTTTTTTAACTTGGTATCCCTTTAATTTGGTCATGACAACTGTATTAGGGAATGGGAAAGCTGAAATTAAATCACCTTTGGTAATTACTCCTGAATCAATATCTTGTCTAAGAGCACCACTATTAACAACAGCTATATCAATTCTCTCATCAAAAGAAGCGATGGCATCAGCGAACAAGTTTCCCATATTGGACTCTCTGCCGTAAGCTCGAACTAATTCCTTGGTGGAGGAAACAACAGGTCTCGAAGCTATCTTGTCTACCTCTTCTTGCCAAAAGGTAATTTCTTTAAGCATGTCAGGGTCATCTTCTATTTCATCATCAAAAACAGTTATCAATTCATTGGTATGACTAATAACCTTATCCTTTTCGGTATCGTACTTAACTTTCAGTTTGCCTAGCTCAGTCGAATAAGCGTTGGTAGAAACAATAATAGTTCCATTTGAGACTAGCGCTTCAGATGTCCCTTGATGGGCGTGACCAGAAACAATCACATCTACTCCAGGAACATTCTGAGCAAGCAAAATATCTTTATATAGATTCCTCTCAACATCAGTTAACCCTATACTTGATTGCCTTCCAGGCATCCCTTGATGAATACTAAGTATTATTAAGTCAGTAATAGGTTCTAGCTCTTTGATGTATTGTCTTAAATACTTTTCTTCATCCCTAGCTTCAATTCCTTCAGTCATCTTGAAGTTAATGGTGTCATAGAATGCGAATTTGCCATGAAGACCAATAATACCTATATCTAAACCTCCTATTTCTATAATTTTAAAAGGGTTATCCCATACCAATTGATCAGTTCCTTCAAAAAAGATATTCCCATTCAAAATTGGAAAGGTGGCTTCCTTCATTTGAGTAAGCATATTATCCCAACCATGATCAAATTCATGGTTCCCTATACAAGCAGAGTCAAGACCAAGAAGGTTCATTGAATTAATTACAGCTTTTCCTTTAGTCAAAGTACTTACATAAGGGCCAGAAAAATAATCTCCAGCATCAATATATATAGTGTTTGGATTAGCTTCTTTTTCTTGTTTGACTAAAGTAGCTAAGTTAGCAAAGCCCCCTACTTCTCTAGATTCACTTATCCAGTTCTCTATGTGGGGGAATAGATGTGAATGTAAATCATTAGTATGAAGGATATTTATTTCTCTTATCTCAGAATGAGAGAAAAAAGATAAAGAAAAAATATAAGTAAGGAATAAAAACTTCTTTAACATAAGAAGTATTTTAAACTCTTCCGTTCTAAGGTTAGTTATTTTTTTCGTCTCCTTTCTTCAATTTATATTAGTATTTAGAATCACTATCACTATCATTCTCAAAATCAATTCCAACGGGCTTTTACAATCTGTTAAGCGCTAGAATTGGAATCATGATAGAAGGTATATTATTTTTAAGCTCTATTTCTGCAATGATTGCATATATAGTCTTATCCACAAAATATTTGTAAATCTATAAAAGGTTGGTGCTTCTGAGAAGATTTCACCTCCTAGCTCACTCTTATTAGAAGAGTGAAAAGGTTAGAATTACTTAATAGCTGAATCCTAGCAAACCTGTAATCTCTTTAGAAACAAGATTCAGGCTCTTCTGAAGAACCTTAAAAGTACAAGATTAAAAGATTTAACTATAGCGTCTCAATGTATTTTGCCAACGCATCTATATCTGCTTCAGTTAGATCCGAGACCATAGGAAACATTAAAGAACTTAAAGGGCCTTTTACCTTTCCAGCCTTGTAATCTTTAAGATCAGACCTGATTTCTTCAGCGCTCTCTCCTTGTAACTTGGGTCCCACACCTCCTTCTCCTGACGGACCGTGACAAGATGAGCACATGACCCACTGATTCGAAGGCTCCGCATATAATTGCGAAGATACAACCAACAACAAAACTAAAAGAATATTAATTTTTTTCATAGTTTTTTATGCAGTTTTAAGAATTTCTTCTTTATTCTTTTTACCTATAGTTAGCAAATCCCATGCCAAGAAGAATGTTCCAATAGTCATCAAAACACCAAATAACATTCTCCAATTCATCGAGGATATAAAGGTAGAGTCGCTTTGAGCTGCAAAATATCCACTCCATGTAGACCCTCCAACCGCCCTCTCTATAAATGCTTGCTCATAGCCTGCAATCAAGAGAGCAATTGTCATACCTAAAGCTCCAACATTAAGTAATACCATAGAAGTCTTCCATCTATATTTATTCTGTATATTAGAGCCCATATCAATATTGCCTCTAAATTTCTGAACTGCCATATAGAACATAGCTATGTTAATGGTGACGTAAGCACCATAGAATGCCAAGTGACCATGGGAAGCTGACCATTGAGTTCCATGTGTATAAAGATTTACCTGAGGTAAGGTTTGAAAGAATCCCCAGACGCCCGCTCCAAGAAAATTACCAAATACGTGCGCTATGAACCAAGCAAATGCAGGATGGTTAGTAACCTTTAGATTCTTTGTGCCAGCATCATAAACAGCATGTACCAGCATGGCCACAAGAGGAATTGGTTCTAGGGCAGAAAAGAATCCACCGACTCCTAACCAGTATTCTGGAGTGCCAATCCAAAAGTAATGATGACCCAAGCCTAATATTCCAGATCCAAACATCAACGCTACTTCCACATAGAGCCATGTAGTTACTATTTGCCTACTTGCTCCAATAGTCTTAATTAGACCCCAAGCCATAATACAAGCAACTAACACTTCCCAAGTAGCTTCTACCCACATGTGAACGACCCACCACCACCAAAATTGATCCATGGAGATGTTTGTTGTATAGAACATCCCTGCCACATATATGCCTGCTAAGGCTAATAAATCTAATACCAGCACTCCTGATATTCCACTCCACTTTCCTTTTGAGAAGGTGGCGGCGATGTTATAAAAGAAAATAAGCATTACAGCCACAATACCTATATCTGCCCATCTAGGAGCTTCTATGTATTCTCTACCTTCGTTAATAAACCAAAGACTTGATTGAGTTCCAGGTCCTATCTGCACTACTAAATAAACAACAACAACAATTACTACTGCCGTTAATAAAACCCAAAAACCAATATTTCCCAATTTATAGCCCACTAGCTCTGTTCCTGCTTCATCCTCAACAAGCCAATACACAGAACCCAAGAACCCAAATAAAAGCCAAACAATCATGGCATTAATATGAACCATTCTGGTTACATTGAAGTCTAGAGTTTGATATAGAAAGTCTGGCTGAATAAACTGCAACCCTGCCACTAATCCAAAAACCATTTGAGCACAAAACAATAACATCGCGGCTGAGAAATACTTAACTGCTAGTTGTTGACCTAAACTTAAGCTTTTAAAATTTGAATTGTTATTCATTTCTCCTCCTTAACTTGCTTTATAGATTCAAAGTGAGCTGGAAATCCATTAGTATCAATCGATGACATCCATTTGAGATAAGCCACAACTCCTTTTGCTTCACTTTCTGTAATATTTAAATTTGGCATTTTTCTATTGGTACCAAAAGATCTAGCATTTTTCTCGGGATCTATTAAGAAATTCAACATTAATGTTTCTCTGACTGATTCAGAACCCCAACCTTTATCTAACCAAGCTTTGGTTAAGTCGGGAGCATAATAAGCTCCATTCCCTAAAATAGTATGGCAGTTCATACAGTTCTTGGCTTGGATTGTAAGTTTGCCAAGGTTTATTAACTCTTCAGCATCTGATTCACTTAACTTTTGACCAAAAAGAGGGGCGGGTCCACCTATTGATGGAGCCAGAATATCTCTATCCTTATCAAATTCATAAAATATTTTATTATTGATAACAGAGTAACTTGGGACTCTTTCAGACCCCTCTGTAATCTGTTTAACTGTATCGAAGGTTAAAGCCATTAATATGAGCAACATTACTGAAGTGGTCCAAATAGCAATTTTTTTCCAGAAAGATTGAGACATCCACTTTGTTTCTTTAGTCATAATTATTTTCCTCTATATGAGTTTTTACACTTAAGCCCCAGATAAACCTTGGGCCTAGCCAATACCCGACTAACATAATCAAAACCAAACCTATCCAAAGCCCTGAAAGGTTAAGTGATTGAACTAAGAAATATGCTGAGAGTAGAAGAGTTGCGTAGGAACAATAAGCAAGATTTAAGAGAATTTTTTTATCTAAAACTTTTGAGAAAGCAAATAGTATTGCGTAACTGGCTCCGCTTAATACTATTAAAGCACCAGATATTGAAGAAGTTAATAAATCTATACTTGGCATATAAATACTCTATTAATTTATAAAAGTTGATATTGAATTAATTTAAAAGTGAGTAGTTGATATAGCTCAATAGATAAAATTTTATTATTAATTAGAGATGATAAAGGAAGAAAATTTAGTTCTTATAATTAAGCAACTTTCACCCTAAGAAAGAAGTTAACATGGCTACCAGTATAGAAATAACATTAAAAAATTATTTCCAAATATAACCAATTCACTACCCACAATGACCCTAGCTATATGAAGAATAGCTACCGAAAAAAAGAGAAATGAAGTTATGTTTAATGGTATATTTTTCTTATATAATTCTTATGACCTGAACATCAACCTTCGTTCCGTTCAGTACACTATTTGCAGTTGAACCAAGTATTAATTTTTTAATTCCCTTCCTTCCATGTGTTCCCATTATTATCAAGTCAGACTTTAACTTAAAAGCTCTTTCTCGAATTTCGTTAGCAGGGTTTCCTATGGGCGCAAAACAATTCTTGCTTGGAATACCTAAATCTTCAGTTATAGCCAACAATCTTTCTTTCGCTTCTTTCTTTGCATCCTTGTCAATGGCTCTATAGGCTCCGTATGTAGACAAGGCATCTCCATGAACTTGAAGAAGAGGTTCAATTGCTGAAATTAAATGTAGCTTTGCTCCATAAACTTCAGCAGTCTCTTTTGCTTTAGAAATTATTTGCCGTGATTCTTTACTTAAATCAATTGCAACCAATATATTCTTGTAAGACATTATTAGCCCTCCTTAAGATTAAACCTTCTTAAGATTTTATGTTCTGGGGTTTTAGGAATATTGATATTTGTTAATAGAACTAAAACTAATACGCCTGTTTTATGCGCCCTAAAACGCTTCTAATCAGCATAAACCTCCTCAATCAATAAAGCTTTAATAAGGGCCCACGTCTTTTATGATCTCTCTATGTGAGCTCCAAGTGCTTACTATTGCCTCCCGAGTTCCAATTCCAGCTGAGCGAGGATCTCCAGATGGACCGAACCAATGATTCTGAGGAGCCCCAGTAGTTCTTGCCCTCATTCCAGTATAAGTAGTTCCGTTCACCGTACTTCCTAATATGTCTTGTTGAAATAAAACATCATTGCTGACTATAGCTGCAGTTAGGTTTTGTGTGATTTTTTCAAGACTCTTTTTAACTAAATTTATTTGTTTATCTGTATAGAGAACTACCACTTGAAAAGGCCCAAAAACTTCTTTAGTTACTAGACCAAACTTATCTGATAGAAGTTCTTCAATAGGAATTTCTATTGCTGTAGGTCTTAAAGACCCATAATTTGAAGGTATCGAATGATTAGTTAATTCTTGTCCTCCAAATAATAGTTTAGAGCCCTTAATCTTAAGTAAGGAATTTATATGTTCATTTAATTGAGAATTGGTCCAAGTTAACACTGGTCCTATATCTAGATTTCTCAGTTCTCTTTTAGAGGCTAGATCAGCCAGCCTAGGTAAAAGATCTTTTTCCCAGCTTCTATGAACGAACAAAATACTCTGAGCCGAACATTTTTGTCCTGAAGCATTATAAGCATCTTCATCACATTGATTTGCAACATACTTTGACCATTCTGGGTCATAATCAGGCCCTATGACCTTCCAATCAAAGCCAGCATCTTCAATTTTAATTTTACCCTTTAAATCAACTGATAATTTATTAGCAACTTGCTTCGAGCCAGTAAATTGTGTGAGTCTAATTTTACCATTGCTTTGCTTTAGTAAATCCCCCATCACTTCACCCTTACAGTTAATAAAATCTAAATCTTCTGAAGGTAAGCCACAATGAATTAAGAGCCTTAAAAACTGTTCGAAAACGACACTAACTCTAGAATCTACCTTCACTAAAGGCCTGTTACCCATAAACAGAGCTCCCATAACCTGTAGAACTGGTATTTCTAGAGGAAAGTTAAAAGGGGCAATAATACAAACTGATCCAAATGGCCACCTATAGCCTGATGATTCTTGACCTAGATGATCTCCTGGGTTAGAAAAGCCTCTCGCTAAAAACCTTACGTTATCACCAGAAAAATTTTCTAAAAAAATTCTTGTAACTCTCACTTCACCCAAGCATTGGGAGGCGCTTTTAGGCATAACTCTTTGAATTAATTTAGAAAAATATGCTGATACTTCTTTATCCCTTAATAATTCAGCTGCATTAGTACAGACATCTCCTAGCAGCAAGTATCTTTCTACATTCTTCAAGGGGTTGTGAAGCCCGCTCTTAGGACAGATATCTAGGTTGTCTATATATTTCGAATATTCATTGGTATCTGGAACCCTCAAAAATACACCCCCATTTAAAGGGTCAGGGAGATCCTTTCTAAAAACCTTACCTTGAACCCACTTTCCTTCAAGGAGGTTACAGACCTCACCAGGCTTATCTGGGTTCATTTCTTTAAATGGATCAACTGTAAAAATTTTTTGTAATTCAGGCTTCATCGAATTATTTCTGCTTGCTCTAATTTGAATCTACTTATCCGACTCTTTCTAACTTTTTTACCCAAAGACATAAAGAAATGATGCCATATATTAGGTGATTTCAGTAAAAAATTATCCAAACTTTGCCTACACCTAATCCTAATCCTAATCCTAATAAAAAATAACATGTAATTTGGTGGGTCTGGGAAGACTTGAACTTCCGACCTCACCCTTATCAGGGTTGTTCAACTATTAGTAGAAGCCTATAAATTTAGCTATTTCTGAAACAGCCCTTCTGTTGGAGAATATTTTGTTTGCTGGAAAACTATCATCAGGATAACCCGTTGCTACACAAATCATTATTACTTCATTAAATTCCATTTATAGCTAGGGATAACATCTCAACAAGAATTGTTGACCAATTAAATTTGTTTTTCTAATGTATAATGCAACCTATACCTATAGGTCTGTGAAGACTTTAACATCCTTAATCAGAGCAAAATTGAGCGCATCTACAAGTAAACCTAAAAAATCAAATTGGATCGGAAAGATCATACTTTTGGGAATAACGGTTGTTTGTTTCTACTATATTTTTTATCGATTGAATGGAGCAGCTCTAAGAGAAGGGCTGTCTTTAATCGAATATATGTTAGTTGTTTTTTCAGCAGTTAATTGGATACCGTGGATTCTAATGATGACGGCTTATTGCCTGTTATATTTTTCCATAGACACTCTAATAATAACCAGAGCATTGAATTGGTTCATTAAAGATATCAAGTACACGGATATCATGCCTATTCGTGCTAGTGCTTATATCATCTCAATGTTTAATGAACAAATTGGCAAAGGCGCTATGGCTTATTACCTCAATAAACGAGATCAGGTGCCTGGATGGGAAGTGGCCTCGTTAATGCTATTTATAATGTTTTGTGAAATATTCTATTTATTAGTTTGGGCTACCATAGGCTTTTCTGTAGGAGGCCAAGATTTACCAGAAGTTTTTGGACTCATACAATATATTGCGATAGGCGGTGCTATTTTCTTTGTTTTATGGGTATTTTTCTTTCGAGGACCTCTATTTCAAGATAATAAAATCAGAAACTTAGAGATTTTTCATGCTTTTAGACTAGCTAAACTTAAACATTACGGTGCTTTTTTCTTATTGAGATCACCCCTATTAATAGCAGCCATATTTGTTTATTCAACAGCGCTTGGTTTCTTTGGTGTTGAAGTGTCTTCTATGACTTTACTTCCGCTTCTTCCAGTAATATTTTTTGCTGCCACTGTACCCACCCCTATGCGCGCTGCTGCTATTACTTCTTGGATAATCCTTTTCCCTGAAAATGAAGGGCAGATGGCTGCTTTTGGATTCCTTCAACATAACTTCTTCATTCTATTTAATGCTGTAATCGGCTTAATGTTCTTACCAAGAGCAAATAAAGATTTATTTGGTAGCAAATAAAACTAAGTGAAGACCTTTCTTACCCTAGCTAATTCTTTAAGCATATTTAGATTAGTCGTTGCACCAGTCTTAGCTTGGATGATCCTTTCAAACAGATGGTTAGCTGCTAGCCTTTTGTTAATACTAGCCATCCTCAGCGATATATTTGATGGACGCATAGCAAGAAGAAAAAACCAAGATAGCGCTTTTGGGGGTCTATTGGACCATTCTTGTGATGCTTTTTTGGTAGCTGTTTTATTATTTGTTTTAAGCAAAACTCACGGCATCCCACTACTTCTTCCTTCGCTAGTACTTGGTTCCTTTCTTCAGTATGTCTTAGACTCCAAAGCACTATCTGGACATAAATTAAGAACAAGTTTTTTAGGTCGCTCTAACGGAATTGCTTACTATGTCTTAGCTAGTATTTGCATCTTCACAGAAGCACTAGCAATTAATCTTTCTGGTAACTTATTTATTGTTTTTGCCTGGGTTTTGATTTCATCAACCATAGTCTCAATGTCTGAAAGATTGTGGACCTTACTAAACAAATAAAAACATGAAAGAGAAAGTACTAATAACAGGTGCTAATGGAAATTTAGGAAAAAAATTCTTGTTGTCTATAAGTAATCTAGAAATTTGTGCTTTAGTTAGATCTGAGAAAGCTGAAAATGATTTGAAGATTTTCGTTAAAGCAAACTGTGTAGAAAATGTAGAAATAGTTAAGTGCGATTATCTAGACTTACACACAATAAAAAAGCTAGTTAGTTCTTGCAGCTATGTACTCCACTTGGTAGGGGTTATTAAAGAAAATAAAGAAAATAATTTTGATCTAGTGCATAAAAAAACTACGAAAGTTTTAGTCGAAGCAATCAAAGGAAGTAAAATAAAGAAAATCTGTTACATCAGCATAGTGGGTGCTAATAAGGAATCTAGAAATAAATGTTTTTCTTCTAGAGGAACCGCTGAAAAACTTTTTTTAAATTCTGAGATGCCATGTTTAATACTTCGGGCACCAATGATTCTAGGAGAAGGCGATTATGCTAGCACTGCCTTGAAAAAGAGTGCTCTTTCCAAGTTTAATTTTACTTTTAGAAAATTTAGTTTGGAGCAACCTATTTATGCAGGAGATATTATTGAAGCTGTAAAAATAGATATAAATAAATGTTTAAAAGAAGAACCTTCTCCGAGCGGCATTACCATTCTTGCAGGTCCTACCTCATTAACAAGAGAGCAATTAGTCGAGAAAGCAGCTAAATTATTAGAAGTAAAAGTAAAAGTTATTTCTTTGCCTCTTTTTCTTGGTTATACACTAGCAAGAATTTTTGAAATATTATCTTCAAACCCTCCAATAAGCAGGGCTATGCTGGGAGTGCTAGATCATGATGATGACATTGACCCATTATCTGCATGTAGAGAACTTGAAATTGAACTGACTGCTCTAGATAAAATGCTAGAAAGGACTATCAGGCCTTAAAAGAAAGAAAAAGAAATTTAATCGCTTCTTGGTTCCAGCTCAAAAATCCACAAATCTCCAGAATCGATGTTTTCTTTAGAAACAGGAAATCCTCCAGCGTATTTGCGACTGAGTTCAGCCAACACCGCACTTAAGATTTCGTCCTCTTCCATCCTGACCATGTTTCTTTTATAAAGTTTCCCATCTACTCTCAGAAGTGCTCTACCGTCCTCTTCTGCTTCAATTGGCCAATGTTTCCAAATTTTGCCTAAAGTGCTATTCATATACCCTGAAGGTATAAAAATTCTTCCTCCAGTTTCCATAACAAAAGTAGTACGTGATCGTGGAGGATTCACTAACTGAAATTGAACAGTGGGGTAATCTTTTAAGAAACTCCAATCTGGCTCTTCTCCTAGTTGCAACTCCCCTGTTTTAAAAGGTCCTGCTGTAATCATTTCTAAAGGAGGCCCATTACCTATTGGACCATCACTGAATCTAGCAACAACAAATATAGAAATTACAACTAAAATGATTAGAGCAACAAAACCTCCGACTGCTTTAGCTAAAAAGAGAAAAAAACGCTTCATGTATCTAATACTGGCATAAAAAATTGTCTAATAATAGCGGGCTTAAAACTAATTCTATTCTTTTAGGTCCAAACGAAGAAAATATCTAGGAGGAAATCCTGTGAGTAATCTAAAGGTCAATGGGTGAGCGTGCTCTTTCATAAGTTTATTATGCTCCTCGCCTTCAACTGGAATGGCTAAATATAGATTTTTTTCCCCTTTATACAATACTTCTACGTTGGGATTAGACTTAGCTTGCCTATACCAATCACGAGGCCAGTGATTTGCTGAAACATAAAGCTTTCCATTGTTGTTTACAGCAGAAAGCACCCTTTCTTTTGGTTGATTGTTATCTAAAGTAGTTATAACCAGAGTATTTGTATTTGTCGGTTGAAAATAGCCTAACCAAGACTCAAACAAGACAACTGAGCCAATGTAAACAAGCACTAAGCTCACTAAAGTTATTCTTAAAATCTTCATATAAAATTTACCTGCTAACTTTAACCTGTATTTAAGGGCTTGGAAAGATTCGAGATAACTACCTTTGATTTAGTTCTGGATAACAATATTCGAATATTGTGTATTAACCTATGAACTTATCTTTAGATCGCCATAAAGCAATCATCGGAATACAAAAGATTAAAGCGGAAATAAAAGCTGCAGTTAAATTATTATCCTTCAATAAGTTCCATACAAACATTGCTATAACAATTTGAGCTACATAAATACTTGCCCATGGCCACATCCAAGTTTTCATTCGCCAAAAACCATAAGCCCCCAAACTATAAATTAACCAATGCAAAGGTTCTGTTGCTTTCGCCCACCAACCTGTCAGGGTAAAACCGAACCAAATCTCTTCATCATCTGCTACAGGTTTTAAAAAAAAATCAAAAGGTAGGTAGATAAAAGTCATATATAAACAAAAATAAAATAACAATGACATCCACCAAGTCCTTTTCTGCCAGTCTAACCTCATTGAATTAAAGAACTTTCCAGTTTTTTTTATCATCTTTCTTTCATACCCTGCTTTCTTTTTTTCTTTATATCCTTATCTAACTTGAAGAAACTGGTGGGTCTGGGAAGACTTGAACTTCCGACCTCACCCTTATCAGGGGTGCGCTCTAACCAAGCTGAGCTACAGACCCACTTACGTGGAGGGCGCATATTACTAGAAATAAGTTATTTTCGTAAGGCTTTTAAAGTCCAAATTACTGGCCCAGATAAAATATAAATAAAAGCACAAGAAGCTAAAACTATTGGCGGATCAATAGAAATTAACGCAAATATAAACACGACAAAAAGCATACTGAAAAAAGGAACTCTTTTTTTCATTTCTATTTCTTTAAAGCTGTAATAAGGGATATTCACTACCATTAAAAGAGAAACCATTCCTGTTAAAAATGCTGTAAATATGGCTAAGATCTTTCCTACTTCTTCTCCTTGTATGCCATAAGAACTCATTGCCCAAACAAAATAAACCACCATTGCACCTGCTATAGGACTTGGCAGTCCTTTAAAGAAAGCACTTTCAGAGCCTAAATAAGTATTAAATCGAGCTAACCTTAAAGCGGCAGCAGCTACATAAAAGAAAGAGAATATCCACCCTGCCTGCCCAATAGAATCTAATCCCCAAAGAAATACAATAATGGCAGGCGCTAAACCAAAAGATATAACATCGCATAAACTATCATACTGAGCTCCAAAAAGACTTTCAGAATTTGTTAATCTCGCGACCCTTCCATCTAATCCATCCAGCATCTGTGCCGCAAAGATAGCCATGCCAGCAAATACAAAATTACCGTTGATGGCAGATACAATAGAAAAGAAACCTGAAAAAAGAGAGGCCGTTGTTAAAAGATTAGGTAAAAGAAAGATACCTTTCCTTTTTACTTCCTTTCCGTCTTCTGAAACTATCTCTTCATGTTCATCAAAAAGATCTAAATTTTCTTGAGGATCGTCAGACATAACTTAATTCTTAGCTTTATCAACTATCTTGTTTTGAGCTATCCAAGGCATCATTGCGCGTAATTCAGACCCAACTTCTTCAATAGAATGCTCAGAGGCCTTTTGACGATATTCTTTCATCCTAGGCCCTCCTTTTCCATCATTACTTTCTCTACAATCTGACATAAATTCGTTTGCGAATTCCCCGGACTGAATACGTTTTAAAATTGCTCTCATTTCTTCTTTAGAATCAGAATCTACAACCTTAGGCCCGCTAACGTAATCCCCAAATTCAGCCGTGTTAGAAACACTATATCTCATATTCTCTAAGCCACCTTCATAGATTAAATCTACGATAAGCTTTACTTCATGAAGGCACTCAAAATACGCCATTTCTGGTGGGTACCCTTCTTCTACTAAGACTTCATAACCGTTTTGAATTAATTGAGTTAAACCACCACAAAGTACTGCTTGTTCACCAAATAAATCTGTTTCAGTTTCATCTTTGAAATTGGTTTCAATAATACCAGCTCGTCCAGATCCTATCGCAGATGCATATGATAAGCCTATTGCTTTAGCATTTCCTGAAACGTCTTTATGTATTGCAATTAAACAAGGTACACCTGCGCCTATCTCATACTGAGACCTAACTGTGTGTCCTGGGCCTTTAGGAGCAACCATGATGACATCTAGATCTTCTCTAGGCGCTATCATGTCAAAATGTATATTAAACCCATGAGCAAAGGCTAGAACTGCTCCTTGTTTTATATGTCCTTCTATCTCGTTTTTATAAGAGGCTGATTGTAGTTCATCTGGCATTAATATCATGACCATATCAGCATCTTTTACAGCCTCAGAAACTTCTTGTACTTCTAGTCCTGCCGCCTCTGCTTTCTTCCACGAAGCTGAGTCCTTTCTTAAAGCAACCGTAACATTGCCACCAGAATCTTTTAGATTATTAGCATGAGCATGCCCTTGAGAACCATAACCAATTATGACAACTTTCTTATTCTTAATAATTTCTAGATCGGCGTCCTTATCGTAATAAACTTGCATGCCTTTTCTCCTTCTTTATTTATATAGTTAGTGTCTTTGAGTTTGAAGAAATCCCAGAAGATCCGCTTCTAACAATTTCTAGAGGTTCTTTCTTATCTAATTTTTCCATTATTTTATCTAACTTATCAGGCTCTCCAACAAATTGTAAGTTAATGATTTCATTATCTACGAACACTACTTTTGCCTCTAATTTTTCTATTTCATCTTCAGTTATAGATTCCTTCTTAAACTTAACTAGCATCAATTCTCTCTCTACAAAATCTGATTCTCCCAAATCAAGAACTGTTACAACGTCTATCAACTTATCTAGCTGTTTTGTAATCTGCTCTACCACCCTTTCATCACCTTTAGTAGTCATGGTTAATCTAGAAAGTGTGGCATCACTTGTAGGAGCCACTATCAAAGTCTCAATGTTATAACCCCGTTGAGAAAATAATCCCACTACCCTTGAAAGGGCACCGGGTTGGTTTTCCATTAATAAAGCAATAACTCTTTTCATTACCAGGTCTTATCTTCTTTACTTAAATGCATATGATCCATGGCTTTACCGGCCTCAAGCATTGGGTATATATGTTCATTGGGGTCTACATCTATATCAAGGAAAACTAATTTATCCTTTAAAGATATACATTCTTTCATGGCTGATTCCAGTTCATCAAATTTCTTTACCTTCATTCCTATGTGACCATAGGACCTTGCTAGAGCAGCAAAATCTGGTAAAGAATTACCATAAGTACTTGAAGAATGCCTGCCGCCATATTGCATATCTTGCCATTGCTTAACCATCCCTAGTGCTGCATTGTTTAAATTTATTATTTTTATTGGTAAACCGTATTGAAAGCAAGTTGATAGTTCTTGTATACACATTTGAATACTTCCTTCGCCAGTAACACATGCCACAGTATCTTTCGGAAAAGCAAACTGGACCCCCATCGCTGAAGGGAGCCCAAAGCCCATAGTTCCTAAACCACCGGAATTAATCCATTGCCTGGGTTTATCAAAAAAATAGTATTGAGCTGCAAACATTTGATGTTGACCTACATCAGAAGTAATAAAAGCCCCCCCTTTAGTCTCTTTATATAAAGATTGAATGACTTGTTGAGGTAAGATTTTTCCATCATCTGGAATGATTTCTAACATGGAGTGATTTAGTCCATGGGCCTCTTTCCATTCAGTTATTTGCTTTAACCAAGGGTCTAGCTTACTGGTGTCTAACTCGTTTTCACTAAGTTCATCAATTAAAGATGATAAACAATCCTTAGCAGAACCAACAATAGGAAGATCCGCTTGTATGATCTTCGATAGAGATGCCGGATCAACATCGATATGTATTTTCTTAGCACCTAAAGCAAATTGTTTGGGGTCGTTAGTTATCCGGTCATCAAACCTAGCTCCTACAGCGATAATTAAATCTGCATTATGGATGGCCATGTTGGCTTCGTAAGTGCCATGCATCCCTAACATCCCTAAGAATCTTTCATCGGTTCCTGGAAAAGCTCCTAACCCCATCAAAGTATTGGTAACTGGAAATTGTAGTAGTTTTGCAAACTTAGTTAATTCTGCTGATGCATCGTTTTGTATAACGCCTCCTCCTGAATAAATAACTGGTTTCTTTGCTTCTAGTATAAGTTTAACTGCCTTATTAATTTGCTTAGGATCTCCTGTTTTTGCAGGTTTATAAGACCTAATATTTATCTTTTGTGGGTAGTCAAAATCAAACTTGTAATTTGGATCGGTAAGGTCTTTTGGAACGTCTATAACTACTGGTCCAGGACGTCCTGTTGTGGCTATATGAAAGGCTTTTTTTACTATCTCAGGTATATCCTCAGCTTTTTGAACCAAAAAACTATGTTTAACAATAGGTCGAGATACACCTATCATATCTGTTTCTTGAAACGAGTCTGTACCAATTAACTCAGATTTTACTTGTCCTGAAATAACCACTATCGGGGTAGAGTCCATATAAGCAGTTGCCAGTCCTGTTATGGCATTAGTAGCGCCTGGTCCAGAGGTAACTACAGCAACTCCAGGCCTTCCCGTACTTCTTGCGTAGCCATCTGCGGCATGAACGGCACCTTGTTCGTGTCTAACTAGAATATGGTCTACTTTGGATTGGTTAAAAATAGCATCATAAATATGCAAGACTGCTCCACCAGGATACCCAAACATAAGCTCAACCCCTTCTTCATGAAGGGATCGCATCAATGCATCTGCACCTGAAATCTGCTCTTTACTCATATTTCTCTTTTACCTGCATAAATTAGGTTTAGGTTAAGAGGTTGAGCATTTTGACATCAGAACGACCTAAGTCAAGAAAACCTAGTTCTATATGGCTTTAAGGACTCTTCTTTATAGAAAAATGAAATAGCTGATCTCTCTCTAAAACAATATCTGAAAATTTAGGAATTTCTTCAAGAATATAATGAGTTAATCGCTCGTAATGCATAACGAATCTATAAACTTCTTCCTTACTCATTATTTTTTCTTTTAATGCTGGATCTTTTATAGTTCTAGCCAGTGTTTGCTCTTGTATCCACCTACTTTTATAAACAAAATCCATATTAGGTACTTTTATCATTAACAGTAAGTCAAAACGATTAAATAACTCTTGATATTCCCCAGCCAATTCCTTATTACTCCATTTTGACCATATTCCATCTGGATCTTCTTCTTTTTCTAAATCATTCATGGGACCCTGCCAATTTTCTTCATTGATCGGCTTTGCCCCCCCACACCAAGCATCAAAAAATATAAAGTCTGGTTTCCCAATATATTTAGGCCAAGAACTAGCGGGGTAATGTTTATCTTCCGGTTTGCAAAAAGAAGGTATTTCAGTAATAGAATCATCTTTAGCCTGAGTAAATTTATTAATTAAATCAATACCCATGCCTATATCATGCGTTCCAGGCACACCTCTAACATAGCAAAGAGGGTGTATTTCTTCTGATAATCTTTTTCTCTCTTCTTGGGATTTATAAATATCATCAATTGAAAAGCCGACACTAGGGCGGAAACAATGATTATTTAATACTTCCTGAATAAAGAAAGATAAAGTTGTCTTTCCTGACCCTTGACCTCCAGTAAAGCAAATTAGGTATGGCTCTTCTCTTTCAGGAAAACTATGAAGAAATAATCCTAAAGGTATAACAATATCTTCAAAGAAATTAGCTTGAAGCTTATCTATTTTGTTGTCTATTGCTATTTTCTGGAGAGCTAAAATTGAAGACTGCAACAATTCTTTACAAAGTCTATCTTCTGATGAGGGAAACTCATTCATAATTTCTTTAGCCTCTTTAATAAGCTAGAAGTGTCCCACTTATTTCCTCCCATATCTTGAACGTCTTTATAATATTCATTGACGATCTTCGTGAGATCTATGTTTATGGATTTCTTTTGAGCCTCTTTTATAGCTATTTCAAGATCTTTTCTCATTAAGTGAACTGCAAATCCATGGTCATAATAGTCATTTAGCATGGTTTCCCATCTATTCTCCATTTGCCATGATTGAGCCGCTCCTTTCGATATAACCTCAATGACTTCTTTCGTATTTAAGCCTACCTCCTCTGAAAAATTAATACCCTCTGATAAGGATTGGATTAATCCTGCAATACAAATTTGATTTACCATTTTGGTAAGTTGCCCTGATCCACTTGGACCCATTAACTTGATGAATTTAGAGTAAGAGGAAATGGTTCCATAAACTCTCTCATAAGGCTCTTTTTGTCCTCCTGCCATTACCGTGAGTTGCCCTAATTCAGCTCCAGCTTGACCTCCTGAAACGGGTGCATCTATGAAACTAACTCCTTTTTTTGAACACGCCTTACTTATCTCTTTAGCTAAATCTGCTGATGTTGTCGTATGGTCTACTATTATTCCGCCTTCTTTCATGGTTTGAAGAAGACCTTCTTTGCCTAAAACTAAATCTTTAACATCTTGATCATTTCCTACGCACAAAAAAACATGATCACAAAGTTCACCAACTTCAGATGCATTATTAGCAGCTCTTCCTCCGTTAATTGTTACCCATGAATCTGCTTTCTTATGAGTTCTGTTATATACAATCAGATTAGAGTCAGACTTTAATATGTGACTTGCAATTGCAGACCCCATTACACCCAAACCTATAAATCCATTGTTAGACATTTCTTCTCCATAATAATGTTAAAACCCTTCTGTCAGTTTTATTTCTTCTGTAAGAATAAAACAAATCTTGATTTTCATAGGTACAGTATCCGCTATCAAAAACTGAAACATGATGATTGATTAAAATCCTTTTGACTTCAGCTTTAATATCAAAAAGCCATTTATTAGGCCCCTTACTCATAAAACTTTGTTCAGATTCCTTATCATTTTCTATAAAGGTATTATAGAGATCGCTGCCCACCTCATAATGCCGCTGTGAAATACAAGGGGCCAACCAGGCCTTTAATTCTAAGTTGTCCTTATTAAGGATATCCAATGATTTAGACACTATTCCGTTTGAAAGACCTCTCCATCCCACATGAAGAAGAAGAATCTCTGTTCCATCTGACTTTGCTATAGCTACAGGCAGGCAATCAGCAGAAATTATACCCAATATAGCTTTATCTGATGTTGTGTATAGACCGTCAGTCTTATCTATTGGCTTCTTACAACGCTCATAGACCTTGTGTATCGACGTACCATGAACTTGGTCCATATACTGAATAGGTCTACCTTCAAACTCTAACATTATCTTTGACAGTGATTTATTATCGTTTTGTATTATCTTGTTTTTCTCAAAATATTTCTTAGTAAGAGTAAGGCAACAAACGTTATTACCTAAAACCCCGTTAGAAGATATTTTTTCAAGATCAGCCATTAATATCCTCTTAAAGATTCTATAAGGTCATTCATATCAATAGGCAAGCTGGCAAAGTATTGATTCTTTTTACCTGACCCAGGGTGAATAAACTCTAATTTTTCAGCATGCAAGGCTTGTCTAGAAAATTGTGATATTTCTTTTTTCAAATCTTCATTCGTTCCAGGTGCAAACCTTTTTCTTCCCCCGTAGAGAGAATCGCCCAATATAGGATAATTCAGGTAAGCTAAATGAACTCTTATCTGATGAGTTCTACCTGTCTTCAAAGAAACATTAAGCAAACTATAACCATTGATTTTTTCTTTAATTTTGAATGTTGTTATGGCTTGTTTGCCTGTTTCAATGACTGCTTGTTTAGTTCTCTGCTTAGGATGCCTTCCAATTGGTTCATCAATTGTTGACCCCACTAAAGGATCCCCTATAACAATAGCAAGGTAATGTCTTTTTACTGTCCTCTCCTTTAGTTGAGAAATAATATTCAAATAAGAAATTTCATTCTTAGCTACAACCATTACCCCCGAGGTATCTTTATCTAACCGGTGAACAATTCCAGCTCTAGGTAAAAACCCTAAACTTTCATTATGATTTAATAAAGCATTAACCAAAGTACCGGACCTATTTCCAGCTCCTGGGTGAACTACTAATCCAGGCTGCTTATTTACAATAATAATATCTTCGTCTTCATGAATAATATCAAACGGGATGTTTTCTGGTGCATCTTCTGTTAATGGCTCTTCAGTAGCATTTATCTGTATGGTTTCATGGGTATCTAGACATTGCTTGGGCTTAACTTCCCTGTTATTGAGAAGCAAAGACCCGTCTTTAATCCATTTTTGGATATGAGCTCTCGAATACTCTGGAAATTCTCTTGCCGTTACTGAATCTATTCTCTTTCCAACGTCTTCTTTCTTCGTTTTATAAGATAAAAAAATTTTTCTTTTCATTTTATTAAGTCTATCTTTTGAACCTTATGAACCTTTTTCTGTCCAATAACTACTCTGATCTGTAGAATCTGCAAGTTAAATGTCAATCGTTCACAATTTTAATAATACAAGCAAGAAAAATCTTTCTTTTTTAAAAAGTCTTTTAATTGTTTTATTGATAATTTCTTGTTCTTCTAATGAGGAATTACCCGACGAAAAGCTTATTGAAAAAGAACTATATGATCAAGCTCAAGCTAGAATGAAGGGAGAAAACTACTCTAGTGCAATTATGAGCCTAGAAACCTTAGAGTCTAGATTCCCGTTTGGAAGGTACGCGGAGCAAGCTCAAGCAGAATTAATTTTTGCCTATTATAGGAATTCAAACTTTGAAGCAAGCCTATCGGCAGCTGAAAGGTTTATTAATCTTCATCCGAGACACTCTCATACAGGATATGCTTATTACATGAAAGGACTGGCTTCTTTTACAGATGATTCAGGTTTATTTTCTAGGTATTTTCAGTCTGATCTAGCAAAAAGGGAAATAATAATGGCCCAAAAGTCATTTGATGAATTATCAGATTTTATTTCTAGATACCCTGAAAGTAAGTACGTTCCTCATGCTAAACAAAGGATGATCTACCTTAGAAACCTTCTAGCTGAACACGAAATATATGTCGCTGATTTTTACATGAAAAGAGGTGCTTATCTAGCAGCAGTTGGAAGAGCACAATACGTAATTGAACATCTACCTAATACACCTCAAACTCCTTACGCTTTATCAATACTGGTTGAAGCCTACGGAATTTTAGAATATCAAGAATTAAAAGAGACGAATCTCAAAGTCCTGAATACAAACTTCCCTGACTTCAATGTTAACCAAAACCTTTCAGTTAAGAAAAGATCTTGGGCTAATGTTCTAACTTTTGGGATGCTAGGAAAAGAAAACATAGAGAAACCTATTCCAATAGTTCAATAAGCCATGTTTCAAATATTAATCTTAATTGCCGTAATAACTCTGGTTTATATTATCGGCAGGTCTTTAAGCAAACCTAAAGAGAATCTCACTGAGAAAAGTACAGAAATGGTGAAGTGTAAAAAATGTGGACTAAATCTACCGAAATCAGAAGCTATAATTTCAGAAGGACTTTGGTATTGTTCAGACGAGCATAAGAATTAGAATCTATATCTCACTTTAACAGTAAAAGTATCTGCTTGAGGGTTATTCCAAGGACGCTTGTATATTTCGCCTAAACTATCCTCCTCGTCATATTCAAGTATCCTTCCACCTTTTGAATAAACTACATAAAGGTATGCCAAAGGCAAAATTTCATAACGATATCTCGCTTGAAATGCTAAATCACTTAGAGTAAATGGGGGGAGAGCCATTTCAACAGGATTTAAAACTCCATAAGAATCTCCAAGATAAGCACTCGGGTTCCTTGCCGTGAATGCAACCATTTGAGCTTTCATCCTTAACTCGTGTTTATCGCCACCAAACCAGTTCAATGACGCAACTGTTGTTCTCTGTTTTTTGTTTTTGTAAATACCTAACAAGTTGTCCTGAACCCAATTTAACCATGTGTCTTCTTCAGCGTGTTGGTGCATGAGTGAAAATTTAAGATTATCATTAGGAGAGACGTCGATGTTAGCAGTATAAGAGGTTACAAAGCCCAGAGCAGAGAAACCGTATTGAGAACCCTTTTCTCTCTTAACCTCAAGGAAGTAATTAAAAAAATCTTTAGATGGTCCCATATATTGTAAGGAGGTTCCATAATTCTCAGGTTTCTTCACGAACGGGGAATCGATATTACCCCTAGTAATCCAATAATCTTTACTCGCAGACCTATGAAAGCCACCAAACTCTAAACCAGAAGTATTCTTAAAAGTGCTCTTGTTAGTTAAATGCATGAAAATACCTGATTTATCTAGATCAGCATTTCCTTCATATCCTAAACCGAGTATGTATTCCGTAGAAAGAAAAGCTGAAGACTCTTTAAAATCAGTAAACTTTAAACCGTTATGACCTCCTATAAAAAGCCAATTATTAGTCATTTGATAGCCCATATCATTTATGTCCACTTCTTCATCAAAGAAGAAGATTCCCATATCGTGCCATTGGCCTTGTCTTGGAGATGCAGTAAGTCTAAATCTAAAAGCATCCCCAGATGTTTCAGTCCCATCAAAGCCTTGATTCACATTTGAAGTAAGGAAAACCGTTTCTAATCTTAATTTTTCTGTAGGTCTATAAACCACGTCTACTGAATGTACATCTGCATTCCTGTCTAATACAGGCCTATTTGTATAAGTTCCTAAGTAGCCTATTGAGTAATTAGCTCCATTCTTTACTGTTCTTATGGAGTAAAAATCTTTTCCTTGAGTAAAAGGCTCGTCGGCTTCTGAAGCACTCAGGAATCCAAAATCAAAAGACTCGCCTTGTTGTGTATAGCGAACTGCGTAATCAATATCGGTAATACCTACCTGAGTTGATTCACAAAGATTCTTCAAAGAGCCAGAATATTTAGAACAATTATAATCAGGGGCAGAGCCTATTCTCCTTGTATTTATAACGTAAAAGAATGTATAGCCTTTTACGTCAAACAAAGAATGGTTTTCAGAAAAGAAAGGTCTTTTATCAGAGTAATAAGTTTCAGATGAAGTAAAGTTAACTACCAGTTCATCACTCTCAACTTGTCCGAAATCAGGATTTAAAGCTATATTTAATTGTTTACCAGAGTCAATCTTCCAAAATATCTCTGCACCTGCTTTTGTTTCTATCTCTTCTAAGATCCTGTCTTCCGTTACATTAATATAAGGAAAGAAATCAATCTTTGAAACGCTGTAATTATTAAATTCCATCTCATTAAAAACAGACATAAATTTTTCTTGTCTTGGGTTTCCTTTGATCGACGTATTAACTCTAAATTCGCCTATAACCATCCTCCAAAAACCTAATTTAACTTTCCTTTTTTCTCCTTTTTGAGGCTTCATAGGAGCGATGCTCCAAGGAATAAACATCTCTGCGTACCAACCTTCATTGCCTACTGATGTAGCTGAATCCCAATCCGCATCCCAATCATAATTTGCGTCATTCTCATTTCTGTAAGTCCCATCGGCTATAGAACCACCAGCTGAAACGGAGAAGCTATAAGCTGTTAAGCCATCACCATCAAAATCAATAGTCACTCCACTTCTGTCTGCATTAGCCATCTCATCATCTCTTTCATGCTTATTTGCACGTATGGTGTCTTTTGGTTGAAGATTAACAAAACCAAAATACATTCCATTTTCATCCTCTAAAACAAGAACCTTCTGGAAGTGTTTTGGTTCGCCTAGACTAAAAGGCATTGATTCATAAAACTTGGTGACCTCTCTGGCATTAGACCAATCAGTTTCATCTAAAACTCCATCTATAGATATATCCAATGCATGCACAGACTGGGCTAAGAATAAAAGCCCTAATAAAGAAGAAAAAAGAGATGTTAGCTTCCTATGCAATAGTGTTTCCATTATGAGAGCAGCTATTTTAAATGTTGATTGTATTAAAATCTATATCTAAGTTTGACCGTGAAGTTATCGCTTTGAGGGTCTTTCCAAGGTCTCATGTAAAGTTCATTCAAACTATCTTCTTCATCATACATAGCAACCTTGCCCCCTTTGGTGTACACAACATACAAATAAGCAAGAGGTTGTATTTCATATCTATACCTAACTTGGAAAGCTAGCTGACTTACGGTTATTGATGGTAAAGAAGTCTCAAAGGGGTTCAAATTTCCATTTATATCACCTAAATAAGGCTTTGGGTCTCTTGCCGTAAAAGCTACCATTTGGGCCTTAACTCTTAATTCATGCTTTGTACCTTCAAACCATTGAATGCTAGCGGTGGTAGACCTTTGTTTTTTATCATATGTAGCTAAAAGATTATCGCTAATCCAGTTTAACCATTCGCTTTCTTCTGTGTGCCTGTAACTCAATTTAGCGATTAAAGTGTCAATTGGAGAAATACTTATAGAGCCTTTGTACGATGATTTCCATCCCAATTCAGGAGAATAACTACCCTTTTCTCTCTTAACATCAAAAGAATACCTAAGAAAATTATCTCTAGGTCCGTTAAAATCCATCTCAACTCCATAGCCCTCTGGCATATTTATATATGGCGCCTCTGGCGAATCTCTGGTAATCCTATTTTCTCGTCCATTTGTTCTGTAAAAGGTTCCAAATTTGAATTGAGAACTGTTTTTAAATGAATTATCAATAGAAAAGTTAATAGATGAAGGTTCTTTATCAAGAGAAGAGTCTGATTTTAGAGACCAGCCTAATTCATATTGTCTCTCTCTAAACAGAGAATCAGTATTAAAGTCAGTTTTCTTGATTTGGTACCTGCCCCCAAACATTAGCCAATCGTTTCTAACTAAATAACCCATGTCATTGACATCTAGGTTCTCATCAAAATAATAAAGACCAAATCCAAAATGCCTAGTCTTGTTTGGATCATATCCAAGCCCTAAATCAAAGCCATAGCCATTTACATCAGCTACCTTAGAATTAACTAGCAACCCATTTATCCTCAATACAGAAGAAGGTCTGTAATCAAAATCTACAGAATTAACCTGTGCTGTTCTATCTATGACCGGCCTATCAACATAAGTACCCAGATAACCTATAGTTAAATCATCTTTTCTCGTTCTGAGGCGCACAGAATAGAAATCTTTTCCTGTACTAAAATTTTCGTTAGCTTCTGAAGCCCCTAAGAATCCAAAATCTAGAGATTCACTTTGTTGAGAATATCTAACAGCATAATCAATATCGTTAGCTCCAACTTGCTGATTAAGGCAATAATCATTTAAAACATCTTGGAATTTAGAGCAATCATAATCTGGTTCCCCTCCTATTCGCCTGGTATTAATGATATATAAGAATCTCCATCCAGTTACATTAAACAGTCCATGATTTTCCGAAAAAAATGGCCTCTTATCAGAGTAAAATGTTTCAGTGGCGGAGAAATTAACTACAACTTCATCACTTTCTACTTGACCGAAATCCGGATTGAAGGCCGCATTCAGTTGCTTACTAGAATCAATTTTCCAGAATACTTCGGCTCCAACCTTATTATCAATTTCTCCTTTAATTCTATCTTCATTAACTGTTAAGTAAGGAAAGAAATCAATACCAGAAGTTTGATAATTATTAAAAGTATATTCATTAAAAACAGATAAATATATATTTTGATGGGAACTTCCTTGTATTGTAGCAAGAACCTTTTGAGGTCCAGCGAGCATCCTATAAAAAGCCATTCTTACTTTTCTTTTATTGCCTGATTGGGCTTTCATTGGTGCTACGGTCCAAGGAATAAACATCTCGGAATACCAAACCCCTTCTTCAACGCTTATTGCTGAAAGCCAGTCAGCATCCCAGTCGTAACTCCTGTCGTTCTCATTTCTATAAGTCGCATCCCCTATGGAACTACTGGATGATACGAAGAATTGATATCCGGTTAGTGCATCCGCATCAAAATCTATTGTTACCCCATTCTTATCAGCAATAGATCTTTCATCGTCTCGTTGGTGACTTTGGGACCTCATGCTTTCATTGGACTGATAATTCTTAAAACCAAAAAATATTCCTTCTTCTGATTCCTGAATCAATATAACTGTCTTTATGTCTGTAACGGGATTTAATGTATAAGGAAAAACTTCATAGAAAGTTGTTATTTGTCTAGCTTCATTCCATTCATCTTCATCTAACTTTCCATCAATAATTATTTCTGCTTGCAATGCTGTTCCCATAAAACTCAAGCACTGAATTAATATGAATCCTAAAGATTTCTTCATCTACCTTACTAATATTTTTATCTTTTCAGACGTTATTGGAGGTGAGAGAGGTACGTGATATAAATCACCTAATATAAGCTGCAGCTCGTGCTGTCCTGGCAATAGATCTATCGAGGTTTCTGTTTGACCACCTCCAAAATGGATATGTTTGTTAGTTGCTGGTATTGGTTTTGAATAATCTAAATAGGTTCCAACATCTATCAGTAAATGATGATGTCCGGTATCTGGTCTTGCGACTCCTGCAGGAGCTATGCCTTTGCCAGAAAGTCCAAATTGTATAAAAACAGGACTCTCTACTACATCTCCTTCTTGCAAATTAATAAAGTAAACTTTTGGTTCGGGGCTTATTAAGCCTGAGAAAACAATTAAAGATAAAAAGCCAGTAAAATACTTTTTAATCAATTATGTATCCTCCTGAAGCATAAAGCAGTGCTTTTTCCTGGCTATTGTTCTTAACATTAACCACTTCCCCAAGAAAAACCGAGTGGGTAGAATAATCAATTATTGCCGTACAAGAACAAAAAATATTTGAAAGCGAATTAATGTTATAAATTAACGTACCTTCATCTCTCCAGCCATCATCTCTAAACCTCGATTCGCCTTCATCTGAATTGCTACAAACTTCCGAAAGTTCTTGCTGTTTGTTAGACAACACATTAATACAAAAGTCTTGTTTCTTTTTAATTATGCCATGTAGAGAAGCTTCTTTATTTATACAAACGAACATAGCTGGCGGAGTTAAGGACAGAGAGGCTACTGAAGTTGCAGTCATGGCATGGCGCTCTCCATCTAACTTAGCTGAGATGACGTAAACGGTTGAAGTTATGCCTCTCATGGCGATTAAAAAATCTTCCTGAACTTTAGAGTTATCCATTTATGAAATAATCACTGGTTCAAATATAGTTACTAGTGACCATAAAAAGAATAATATTGCCCATATGCCTAAAAAACAAGCTACAAGTAGGATTATTGGAGGAAGCTTAAAAGGTTCAAAGCTTCCTTACCGACCAAATAAATTTATAAGGCCTACAGAAAGTAAAACAAAAGAAACCCTATTTAACTGGCTCTTAAACGATCTTGAAGGAAAAAATTGTCTTGATATGTTTGCTGGAACAGGATCTTTAGGTATTGAAGCCTTATCTAGAGGTGCAAAAAAAGTTGTATTCATAGAAAAACAAAAAGATCTATATGAATCTTTATTGGTTAACTTAAAAAGATTAAAAGTTCACGACTATGGAGAAGTATTAAGAGGAAATGCTCTTTCACTAGATCTTGAGAAACTGTCTCTTAAGTTCGATCTAATTTTCATTGATCCTCCTTTTAGAGAAAATTTAGTTTTACCTTCAATTGAGTTGATCAATTCAAATGATATTTTGCCCCCTAATGCTTTAATTTACATAGAATGTGAAAAAGAACTTAAGTTAGATGACATGACTAAAGGTTTAAAGTTATTAAAACAGTCTACAGGGGGACAAACTCAGTACTCTTTATATGAAAGCTAGGATTTATTTATTTTCTATCGTTGCCGCAACAATCTTTGCGATTTTTTCTTATGGGAAACTCAATATTTTCCAGAATACACAGATTCAGGTACTTAATAAAATAATAACCTTAAATTCTGAAATGATTATTCTTTTGATAGTCTTATCAACTCTATTGTTAGTTTTGTTAGTAGGCCTAACAGATAAAACCTTTTATCTGTTTAGCTCACAAAAAAAGAGGAAGGAAGAAAAAGAATAAGTTACTTCCTTTTCATCGACTCAAAAAATTCAGCGTTTGTTTTGTAATCTTTAAGTTTATCCAACATCCACTCCATGGCAGCGGTATCATCCATTTCATTAAGCAATTTCCTAAGGACAGTGATGTTTCTTAACTCCAAATCATTGGTAAGAAGATCCTCTCTTCTGGTACCTGTTTTTCTTATGTTTATCGCAGGGAAAACTCTTTTCTCGGCTATTTTTCTATCTAAATTTACTTCGGAGTTGCCCGTTCCTTTAAATTCTTCAAAGATAACCTCGTCCATTCTTGAACCAGTATCGATTAAAGCTGTAGCAATAATCGTTAAGCTTCCACCTCCTTCAATATTCCTTGCAGCTCCAAAGAAACGTTTAGGTTTCTGTAATGCATTGGCATCAACACCGCCAGTTAGAATCTTACCTGAAGCAGCTTGAGTAGAGTTATAAGCTCTTGCTAGCCTAGTAATAGAGTCAAGAAGAATTACCACATCATGTTTATGCTCAACAAGCCTTCTAGCTTTATTTATTGCCATTTCAGCTACTTGGACATGCCTCGTAGGGGCTTCATCAAAAGTACTCGCTATCACCTCTCCTTTAACTGATCTCTTCATTTCAGTAACTTCTTCCGGCCTTTCATCTACTAAAAGTACCATTATTTTGCATTCAGGATTATTCCTCTCTATTGAATGGGCAATACTCTGAAGTAATAGTGTTTTTCCTGCTTTAGGAGGTGAAACAATTAAAGACCTTTGTCCTTTACCAGTCGGTGCAGTCAAGTCTATTACTCTTGAAGATAGGTCTTCTGTGCTTCCTGTACCCAACTCAAATAACATCCTCTCATCCGGGAACAATGGCGTAAGATTTTCAAAAGAAGGTTTATTTTTTGTCTTATCGGGTTCTTCAAAATTAATTTGTTCAATCTTCAATATAGCAAAATATCTCTCGCCGTCTTTGGGAGATCTAATTTTTCCTTGAATTGTATCTCCAGTTCTTAGGCCAAACCTTCTAATTTGGCTTGGAGACACATATATGTCATCTGGACCAGCTAAGTATGAGGAGTCTGGTGATCTTAAAAAACCAAAGCCGTCTTGGAGAATTTCCAACACACCTTCGCCTTCAATGTCGTCACCATTCTTTGCTTTGCTTTTCAATATTCCAAATACTATGTCTTGTCTTTTGGCTCTAGAGGCATTTTCTACACCGCATTCTTCGCCCAACTCAATAAGTTGTTCGACCGGCATTTTTTTTAATTCTATTAATTGCATAAGTTATACGGATGCGAAAAAAGGGATTTATATTGAAAAAAAGATTTTCGGGAAAGATTCAATCTATCACCCTTATTTATTAGAGTCTAGCTTTTTCTATAAATTAGCTTCAATAAATTCAGTTAGTTGATTTTTACTTAAAGCTCCTACTTGTTGTGCCACGATCTCTCCGCCTTTAAAAATTGCTAATGTAGGAATGCTCATTACATTTTGTTGGGCAGCGGATGCCTGATTGTTATCAACATCTAATTTTCCTACCTTAAGTTGATCAGAAAACTCTATGGCTATTTCTTCTACTATTGGGCCAACCATTTTACAAGGTCCACACCAAGTTGCCCAATAGTCTACTAAGACTGGCTTCTCTGAAGAATTGACTTCACTTTCAAAATTGTCATCAGTAAGTGTGACAACATTCATAGTTCCTCCTTTGGAAAAATTGATTTGAATAATCTAGATAGATTCATATTCTCTTAACATTATTGGGGTTATTTTCTTTTTTTTCAATAATCTTTGAATAAATTAATTTTTAGTTGTCACCGCACCTTCTGATGCAGAGGTTACAAGCTTCCTGTATTTACCTAATACTCCATCTTCATTATTTTGTTTAGGACATTTCCACTTCTTTTTCCTTCTAGACATTTCTTCATCGGAAACAGAAACATTAATCTGATTAGAATTGGCATCTATTGTAATAGAGTCTCCTTCTTCGATAATAGCTAAAGGACCTCCTTCATAAGCTTCTGGAGTTATATGGCCAACTACAAAGCCATGTGTGCCTCCAGAGAACCTTCCATCAGTTAAAAAAGCAACCTTATCCCCTAATCCTTTTCCCATAATTGCTGCAGTAGGACTCAACATCTCTCTCATCCCTGGCCCTCCTTTAGGGCCTTCATATCTTATGACTAAAACATCTCCTTCCGAGATTTCTCCATTCATAATGCCTTTCATGGCCATTTCTTCAGAATCAAATACTTTTGCCCTACCCTCAAAAGTTAGGCCCTCTTTACCAGTTATCTTCGCCACTGCACCTTCTGGAGCCAAGTTTCCATATAAAACTCTTAAATGACTGTCTTTTTTTATAGGATCATTTAAGCCCTTAACAATATCTTGATTTGTTGGATATTCCGAAGCATTTGCTAAGTTATCTTCCAGAGTTTTACCTGTAACGGTTAACTGTTTTCCGTTAAGCAATTCTTTCTCTAACATTAGCTTCATTAGAGGAACAATACCTCCGACTTCAATTAATTCTGACATTAAATAGTTCCCGCTAGGCCTTAAATCAGCAAGAACTGGCGTTATCTTGCCTATTCTTTCAAAATCATCCAACGAAAGATCTATTTTTGCTTCATGTGCAATTGCGAGTAAATGCAGTATTGCATTTGTTGAACCACCCAGAGCTATTACTACTGCTATTGCATTCTCAAAGGCCCCTCTTGTCATAATATCTCTTGGTTTAAGATTAAGATTTACGAGGTTACTTACTGCCCTGCCTGCTTCTAAAGAATCTCGAAGCTTATTTTTTGAAGTTGCTTCTTGAGCTGAGCTATTGGGTAAACTCATTCCCATTGCCTCTATAGCAGAAGCCATAGTGTTTGCAGTATACATTCCACCACAAGATCCTGGTCCCGGAATCGCACTCGACTCAATATCTAATAATTCAATATCGGAAATTTCTCCTTCAGAATGTTTCCCTACTGCCTCAAAAACTGAAATAACATCAGTCCTGTTAGCTCCAGGCTTAATACTACCTCCATAAACAAAAATTGATGGCCTATTTAGCCGAGCCATAGCCATTAAACAGCCGGGCATATTTTTATCACAACCTCCTATTGTTAAGAGTCCATCAAAACCTTGCCCACCGACAACTGTTTCTATTGAATCCGCGATCACTTCTCTAGAAATCAAAGAGTATCTCATTCCTTGAGTTCCCATGGAGATGCCGTCAGATACTGTAATAGTGTTAAAAATTACTGCCTTAGACCCAGAACTATTCACACCATCTTGTGCTGAATCTGCAAGGGTGTTGATATGCATATTGCAAGGGGTAACCATACTCCAAGTAGAAGCTATTCCTACTTGAGGCTTATTAAAGTCATCATCTTCGAAGCCTACTGCTCTGAGCATAGCTCTTGAAGGGGCTTGTTCAACCCCGTCAACAATTACAGAAGAATGTTTTCTTTTATCCTTTGACATAAGTTAATTATAGGACAGATAGGTCTAAAAGCATTTATTAAGCTACAGAAGCTTCAAGAAGCTCTTTAGTGTATTCATGACTTGGATTCTCAAAGATATCTTTTGAAGAACCAGATTCTACTATCAAGCCGTCTTTCATTACATACACTTCATCAGCAAGAAATCTAATGACTCTTAGATCATGACTAATGCATAAGTAAGAAAGACTTAACTTTTCTTGTAGTCTTTTAAGCAAATTAAGTACTTGCATTTGTATTGAGACATCTAAAGCCGAGGTAGGTTCATCTAGGAGTATAAGTTTTGGCTCTAAAATGATTGCTCTAGCTATGGCAACACGCTGTCTTTGACCGCCAGATAATTCATGTGGAAACCTTGAAAAGGAATCTTCTTCTAATTCAACTTCTCGCAAAGCACTCATTATCTTATCTTCTCTTTTAGACTTAGAAAGTTTAGGTGCATGTACACGCAATCCTTCACCAACTATTTCTCCAATTGTCATCCTAGGAGATAAGGAGCCGAAAGGATCTTGGAATACGATTTGAAAGTCTTTCTTAAAATCTCTTTTATCTTTCGTGGCTAAGTTTTTTATATCTATACCATCAAAATTTATTGAGCCATTCGCTTCTTCAATGCCTAACAAAGCTCTCGCAAGAGATGATTTTCCAGAACCAGATTCTCCAACAAGACCAGTGGTACAGCCCACATTGATTTCAATATTTACTTTTTTAACTGCGTTAAGGTATTTCTTATCTTTTCCAAAAATATTCTTAGTTAAAAGATAATTAACATCAACTTCACTTGCCTTGAGAAGAACTCCTTCATTAGTATTCAAAATATCTTTTTCTTTTGGAATAGAGTCTAAGAGTTTCTTTGTGTAGCTGTGAGTAGGATTAGAAAAAATATCCTGAACAGAACCCGACTCAACTATTTCACCACTCTTCATTACACAAACATCATCAGAGAATTTTTTTACGATATTTAAATCGTGAGTAATAAAAAGAATGGACATACCAAATTCCTTCTGAAGCTCAGACAATAACTCTAAGAGAGTTTTTTCTACTGTCACATCTAAGGCTGTAGTCGGCTCATCTGCAATCAGCAATTCAGGTTCATTAGCTAGGGCCATAGCTATCATAATTCGTTGCCTCTGCCCTCCAGATAACTGATGGGGATAGGCTTTAACTTTACTAGCAGGATCAGGAATCTTTACTTTACTCATTAAAGAGATTGTTTTCTTTCTTGCTTCTTTCTTTGTCAAACCCTTGTGTATAATTAAAGTTTCGTCTATCTGTGTTCCTACTCTTTGATAAGGATTTAAAGATGTCATTGGCTCCTGAAATATCATAGAAATCCTGTTTCCCCTTAAAGAAGTTACAAATTTTTTGTTGCTGCCTACTATTTCTGTTTTTTCAAATCTTATCGATGTGTCTTTCCCATAAATGGTAGAGCCACTTGGAAGTAATTGCAGAATCGAAAGAGCGGATACGGACTTTCCCGAACCAGATTCGCCAACCAAAGACATTGTCTTGCCCTTCTCTAGGGTAAATGAAATATTATTTACTGCCTTAAAAGCTTTTCCTTTTGAAGTAAATTCAACTGAAAGGTTGTTAATTTCTAATAAATAATTATTCATTGTTTAATATTTCAAATGAAAAAGTGATTTTCTTTCCGTTTTCTAAAATAATATTACAGCTTAGTTCTGAATTGGTAATTTTATCAAATCCAGACATCATGATGTGCTTCGATCCTGGTTTAAATTCCAAAGAGGAAAAGGCTTTTATTGATAAATTCTCTAACCTTCTCATTTTTATATTTCCTTCTTTATTAATGAAAGTCTCATGGAAGTCGGCTTTAATGGCACCACAATCCAAGGATTCTAGATACACTATTTCATTTCCTTTATTAATAAATCTTAGATAAGCGGCAGCCATTCTTGAGCCTTGTAATGGTAACTTCAAGTAAGCATCCTCTATAATAAGATCTGAATCAATTTCTTTAGCAGAGTAACCTGACATGATAAGAAAAGAACATAAAATTAACGTACGAACTAAAGTAATTTTTTTTATATCTTTAATCATTTTTATGCCTGTTCTTATTTCAGCAGAGAAAGTACTTGATCTTTCTTCTATATTAAATAAAGCAGAAATCATTCCTGCTGATGAAGCTTTTATTCTAAGAGCTTATGAAACGGAAAAGAATAGAATCATACTTTCATGGGAGCTCAAAGAAAACTGCTTTCTTTATAAAAATAAATTCAAAATAGAATCTAATAGTGGCTCTAAGATTGATTTAGAAATTTCTGGAGTACCCGTGAATATGAACGATGAGTATTTTGGTAGGGTCCTAGTCTACTACGATAAAGTTCAAACTATTATTGATTTAAAACCTCACATAAGAAAATTTAGAGTTTACTATCAAGGGTGCAACGCTAGTGGGTTCTGTTATCCCCTAATTTCTAAAGAAATCACTATTCATAGGCAAGGAATAACAGTAATAGATGCTTCATAAACTATCATAATTTTATAACTTCATTTAAAATCCACAAAAATCATTTAAAAACCATAAAAAAATGTCTAATTTCATGTTACTTAACGGTCCGAACCTAAATCTCTTAGGCACTAGAGAGCCAGAAATTTATGGAGATGTAACATTAGAAGAAATAGAAAGCAATTTAAAATTAATTACTGATAAGTCTAATGATGAGCTCTTATGTTTTCAAAGTAATGCTGAGCATGAGCTAGTTGAAAAGATTCATGAAGCCAAACAAGAAAAAGTTAAATGCATCATCTTTAATCCGGGTGCCTTTACTCATAGCAGCATAGCTTTAAGAGATGCATTGTCTGGAGTGGGTCTCCCTTTTATAGAAGTGCATATATCTAATATATATAGTCGAGAAGATTTCAGACAAAAATCTTTTTTATCTGATATAGCTGAAGGCGTTATATCTGGTTTAGGAATTGAGGGTTACGTATTGGCTTTAGAGTCTGCAATTAAGAAATTTAAATAAATACTGAGGCAAAAATGGACATTAGAAAAGTTAAGAAGTTAATAGAAATGTTAGAAAATTCTAACCTAGAAGAGATTGAAATCCAAGAAGGAGAAGAGTCTGTAAGATTAGTTAAGAGTAATAAAGGAGTGGCTACTATACCAACAGCTCAGTCTATAGTTTTACCTGCAGAACAATCTCCAACGAATCAAGATCATGCCCAACCAGTGAGCACCTCTAATGATAATCAAGAAGAAGTAGGAGACTATATAACCTCTCCTATGGTTGGTACCTTTTACGCATCAGCTTCACCTGGATCTAAACCTTTTATATCGGTTGGAGATACTGTTACTGAAGGAGACGTGGTATGTATTGTGGAAGCCATGAAAATGATGAATGAAATAAAGTCTGAATTTTCAGGTAAAGTTGTCTCTATTGAAGTAGAAAACTCTGAACCTGTTGAATATGGTCAAACTTTATTTAAGATCTCTTAATTATTAAATGATAAACAAACTATTAATTGCCAATAGAGGTGAAATAGCTTTACGAATATTAAGAGCAGCAAGGGAATTAGAGATACCTACTGTGGCAGCATACTCTGAAGCCGACAAAGATCTCATGCACGTTAAGATGGCTGATGAATCAATCTGTATCGGACCAGCAGATTCTGCTCAGAGTTACCTTAATATTCCTGCAATAATAAGTGCGATGGAACTTTCAGGGGCTGATGGTGTTCATCCTGGGTATGGTTTCTTATCTGAAAATCCAGATTTTGCAGAGAAAATAGAAAAAAGCGGCTTCGATTTTGTAGGCCCTCCAGCTTCTGTTATTAAAATGATGGGAAACAAAATCTCTGCAAAAGAATTTGCACTTAAAGCTGGCCTTCCAATTGTTCCTGGGTCAACTGGCCCGATAGATGAAGAACCTCATAAGAAGGCTGAAGAATTAGGTTACCCTATTATTATAAAAGCGGCTGCCGGCGGTGGAGGAAGAGGAATGAGGATAGTTCATTCTAAAGATGAATTAGAAGATGCTATTGAATTAACCCAACAAGAATCTTCTATAGCATTCGGAGATTCAACCGTTTACATGGAAAAGTTTCTTAAAAACCCTAGACATATTGAAATACAAGTTTTAGCTGATAGACATGGAAATTTTTTACATCTAGGAGATAGGGACTGCTCCCTTCAAAGAAGGCACCAAAAAGTAATAGAAGAAGCCCCAGCCATAGGTATAAAAGATGAAAAAAGACAAGAAATCTACGACCAATGTATAGAGGCGTGCAAACAAATGAACTACGTAAGCGCAGGGACATTTGAGTTTTTATACGAAAATGACAACTTCTACTTTATTGAAATGAATACACGTATCCAAGTAGAGCATCCTGTAACAGAAAGCGTCACAGGGCTAGACCTGGTAAAGCTCCAATTAAGAATAGCAAGAGATGAAGAGCTTAAAGTGAAGCAAGAGGACGTAGTTTTAGATGGGCATGCAATAGAATGTAGAATTAATGCTGAACATCCCGAGACATTTATACCCTCTCCTGGAAAAATTGTTGAATACCATGCCCCTGGAGGGATAGGTGTAAGAATGGACTCTCATCTTTATAAAGACTATGTTGTCCCGCCTCATTACGATTCGCTTATCGCTAAAGTAATCTGTAGAGCAAATGACAGAGAAGATGCTAGAGCAAGGCTATTAAGAGCCCTAGACGAAATGTACATCCTTGGAATAGATACAAATCTAGAAATGCATAGAAAGCTAGTAACTGACCCAAATTTTATTAAGGGTGGTGTTAGTATCAACTACTTAGAAAATCTAAATAAAGAAGACTCAAAAGATGTCGAATAAAGATATTCCTTATGATCACCAAGCGCTAGAAAAAGGAATACAAAATTACTGGGAAAAGAATGCAACCTTCTCAGTAACTGAAGATGTTAACAAAGAAAAATTCTTTTGTTTAAGTATGTTTCCATATCCTAGCGGATCTATACACATGGGACACGTTAGGAATTACTCTATAGGTGATGCAATTAGTAGATTCCAAAGAATGCTGGGGAAAAATGTACTACAACCTATGGGGTGGGATGCTTTCGGTTTACCAGCGGAAAATGCTGCAATAAAGAATAAAGTTCAACCTTCTGAATGGACGCAACAAAACATCAACAAAATGAAAACCCAACTTACTAGAATGGGATTTGCCTACGACTGGAAGAGAGAACTAGCTACTTCAGATCAAGAGTATTACAAATGGGAACAGTGGTTTTTCTTGCAACTTGTTAATAAAGGACTAGCTTATCAAGAAGAAGCTGAAGTAAATTGGGACCCAGTAGATCAAACTGTATTAGCAAATGAACAAGTAATTGACGGGAAGGGTTGGAGATCTGGAGCTGAAGTTGAGAAAAAGAGACTGACCCAATGGTTTCTTAAAATAACAGACTATGCTGACGAACTATTAGAAAGTACAGCTAAATTAGAAGGCTGGCCAAATCAAGTCAGAATCCAACAAGAGAACTGGATTGGGAAATCTGAAGGAATGGAGTTTATCTTTGATATTGAAGGTACTAAAGATAGCTTACAAGTATTTACTACTAGACCTGACACAATTATGGGAGTTTCTTTTATAGCAATATCAGCAGCCCATGAATTAAGCCTTAAATTAGCGAAAGAAGATGAAAAGGTTAGTAAGTTCGTTCAGACTCAAAACAAAATTAAAATGGCTGAAGCTGAATTAGCTAGACAAGAAAAAGAAGGTGTAAAAACAAACTCTTTTGCTATTCACCCTTTTACTAAAGAAAAACTTCCAATTTGGATTGCTAACTTCGTATTAAGTGATTACGGTTCAGGTGCTCTTATGGGAGTACCCGCTCATGACCAGAGAGACTTTGAATTTGCGATTAAATATGAGCTGCCAATAAAACAGGTAATTAAGAGCAGTCAAGAAGATTGTATAGACCACCAAGCAATAACTGAAAAAGATATATTAATTAATTCTCAAGAATTCGATGGTCTTACTTATGAAGATGCTTTCAATGCCATAGAGAAAAAAGCGAACGCATTAAAGTGTGGAGTTAAAAAAATTAATTACAGGCTCAGAGATTGGGGAGTCTCAAGGCAAAGGTATTGGGGTGCTCCTATTCCAATATTAAAAGGTCCAAATGGAAACAGTCCTGCAGAAGAACTCCCAGTAAAACTTCCTTTAGAAGTAGAATTTAAAGGCGTAAATTCTCCTCTAAAAGATATGGATGAGTTTAAGTTGGTAGAACAAGATGGGGTAACCTTAGAAAGAGAGACTGATACTTTCGATACCTTTTTTGAGTCTTCATGGTATTACGCACGGTTTGCTAGCTTTGATAGTGATAATTCTATGTTAGACGAAAGGGCAAAGTACTGGCTGCCCGTTGATCAATATATAGGTGGAATTGAGCACGCGGTACTACACCTTCTATACTCTAGGTTCTTTTTTAGATGCTTAAGAGATATGGGGATGGTAGATTCTGATGAACCCTTTACAAATCTATTATGCCAAGGAATGGTTCTTAAAGATGGTTCAAAAATGAGTAAATCTAAAGGTAATACTGTTGATCCTGAGGAGTTAATCAGTAAATATGGTGCAGACACTGTTAGATTGTTTGTATTGTTTGCTGCCCCTCCAGACCAATCCTTAGAGTGGTCAGATCAAGGAGTTCAGGGCTCTTATAGGTTTATAAACAGAATATGGAAATTGGTTCATTCTCATATCGAAGCAGGTATTCCAGACCAAGGTGAATTGGCTAACCAAGATCCAAGGACAAAGGAGCTTAGATCCAAAACTCATAAAACCTTAAATAAAGTTAAGGATGACTACATAAGAAGGCATAGCTTTAACACCGCTATTGCTTCAATAATGGAATTATCTAATAGTATTCCAAAGGAATTTCTCTTAAATGAAGCTCATATAGAGGAGCGAAAGGCAGCTCACGAGGCTATCAAAAGCATAATACTAATGCTTTCCCCTATTACACCTCACCTATCTCAACATCTCTGGTGGAAATTTAATAGTGAAGAGTTAGTAGTTGATGTTAAATGGCCTGAAGCTGATGAAGATTTACTTGAAGAAGATATTATTAATATTGCTATTCAGGTCAATGGGAAATTAAGATCTGAAATAAAAGTGGACTCTAACTCCAAAGAAGAAGATATTAAAGATATGGCTTTAAACGAAGAAAAGATCCTTAAGCATATTCAAGACCAGAAAGTAAGAAAAGTCATTTATGTGTCGGGTAGATTAGTGAATATTGTTTTATGATCTCGATATCTTGTAAGAAGAAAAAGAACCTTCTTATTTCTTTATTACCTTTTATCCTTATTCTATCTTCTTGCGGTTATGGATTAAGAACAGAGTTATCTAACTTCAATAATAAAGAGATATTATTTATAGCAAATAACTCTGATTTAAACTTAAAGTTAGTTAAAGAGCTTGAGTTATTAAACAATAATATCAACAAGAACTCTAAACAAAAATCAGACCTAACCTTAAAAATAATTACCCACAAAATAGAGAAATACTCTGGCTCCCTAGGCGAAGGAGCAAGAACTACTTCATTAAGAATGGATTATTATATTTCTTACGAGATTTCTGATTATTCAAATACAAATATAGAGAGCTCGTTCAAAACAACAAGATATTTAGATTTTAACCAATCTGATATATTGGCCATGAATAACGAGGAAAATATTGTTTCTAACAATTTCGTAAAAGAAGCAGTTAAACATATGGAATTTGTCATGGCTTCTAATAAATATGAAGATTAACTCTCAGGCCTTATCTGAATCTATAAACAAAGAGCTTAGGCCGATCTATGTTTTGTTTGCAGAAGAATCTTTTCAGTTATCTGAGCTCTCCGATGAAATCATAAATAAAGCGAAAAATCATGATTACAATGAAAAGCTTAGTTACGTAATAACTAAGGACTCTGATTGGTCTTTTCTAGACACAGACAATGAGAACTTAGACTTATTCGGTTCGAAGAAAATTATTGAAGTAAAGTTATTAGGTGCAGGCCCAGGCAACAAAGGATCTAAAGCCCTTAAAGCCTATTCATCTAACCCTGACCCAATGAAATTGTTAATTGTCTTGGCTGAGGGTCTAGACAAGAAATCTCAATCTTCTGCTTGGTCTAAAGCATTAGATGATAGCGGGATTATGGTTATTGAGAATCCTATTTCTCAGAAATCTATGCCTTCCTGGATTAAAAGGAAGGCTGAAAATCATAATCTAAGTATTAATGAAGATGCCGCCCTACTGCTTTCTGAAAAAAGTGAAGGCAATCTTCTAGCCGCTATCCATGAAATTACGAAACTTTCTCTATTGTATTCTGGTAAAGCTGTAGGAATTAAAGAAATGGAGAAATCAATAACTAACTCTTCAAAATATGGAATCTTTGATTTATCTAACGCCTTCGTCAAAGGGGAAAGAGAAAGAATATATACAATCTTAGAATCTCTAAAAGCAGAAGGAACTCAACCTGCACTGATTCTATGGGCTATCTCAAAAGAAATACATAATCTGTATAAAGTTAAAGAGGAAAATTCTACCAAGAACATATGGGGCCCAAAATTCTATCTAGATGCCTTGTCATCAAGAGTAAAACAAACTTCCAAAGCGAAAATTAAGTTTTCGATTCAAGAAATTGCAGAAATAGACTCTTCTATAAAAGGCCTTTCTTCTAAAAACCCTTGGCAATCTATTAGAGATTTAGCTATAAACTTCTAAATCACTTTCTACAACTTTTAAAGCTTTATGCCACAAGCTCTCTTGATGAGTCCTTTTAGATAAAAATAAGTCTTCAATATTATGTACTGGCTGTATCTCTTTAGTTGAACTTGTCATCCAAACTTCATCTACTTTGTTTAGATCTTCAATAGATACTTTTTTTTCTAGAACACTAAATCCTTTACCTGAAAGCCTGCTCAGTAAATAATTCCTTGTAACTCCTTGTAAGATATTTTGATTTTTTGGAGGTGTTACAATTTGGTCACCAAATACAAAAAATACGTTTGAGCTTGTACCTTCATTAATTAAGTTATTATCATGTAACAGAGTCTCATCAAGATCTGAAGAATAATTATCATGATAAGGAATAATGTTTGGTAGTAGAGTTATTGCTTTTATATCGCACCTTTTCCAACGAATATCTGTATCTAGCCCTACTATAAGACCTTTTTTTTCTGGGTTTAATCTATAGGGATTAATATTAAGTTCCGAAGAGCTTATAAAGAGTGTCGGCTTTAACTTACTCGAAGATTTATGTGACCTTTCAACATCTACTCCTCTAGTCACTTGAATATACATAGATTGATTATCAAATTCATTTCTTTCATAGAGTTCTTCTAAAAGCGTTTTTAAATTATCTAAATTATCTAATGGATCTATATTAATAGCAGACAAAGATCTCTTTAATCGCTCGAGATGGTCATCATATAAAAAGAAATTTCTTCCGTAAGAAGGAATAACCTCATAAACACCGTCACCAAACAGGAAGCCTCTATCAAAAGGAGAAATCTTTACTTCTTCTTTTTTGACGAAATCTCCATTCAAATAAGTCCACATAAAATAGGCTAACTCACTCCTCTATCAAAAATTTATAGGTTAATAATTTTATATTAGACCAAGCCCTACCAAAGAAACCAAGCGCTTTCACGTCCTCCATGGCAACCACATCCATCTCTGCAATTGAGTTGCCATCAAGGAGAAGGTTCACACTTCCCACGACCTGGCCTTTAGTTAGAGGTGCCTGTAAGTAGTCAGCTAAAATAACTTTAGGCTCAACTCTTTGAAAATCTCTCGGAGAGAGAGTAAGGAACAAATTATCTACTGAAGAAAGGTTAACTTTTTCTTTTTCGCCGCCCCAAACTTGCTCTTCAAGGATGGAGCTGTCTATTGTTAATATTTTTTTAGTTCGGAAATACCTAAACCCGTAATCAAGCAACCTTCTATTGTCTGTTAATCTTGATTTCTCAGTCGAGCTCTTCAAAGTAACGGCTATAAGCCTCGTATCATTCCTAACCCCAGAAGAGACCAAGCAATATCCTGCACTAGTAGTGTGGCCTGTCTTCATACCGTCAATTGAATCATCCTGCCATAAGAGACTATTTCTATTTCTTTGTTTGATATTATTGTATGTAAAATACTTTTCTTTATACAAAGCGTAATGATCAGGAAATCTTTCTATTAATTTCATAGACAATCTAGCTAAATCTCTAGCCGACGAATAATGATCTTCATTGGGAAGTCCAGTAACATTTGTGAATTTAGTATTACTTAGTCCAAGTTCATTAACGTATAAACTCATTAGCTGAACAAAGCCTTCCTCGGAAGCTGCTACGTGTTCTGCTATGGCACAACTAGCATCATTCCCTGATTGAATAACCATCCCTTTCATAAGATCAGACATCAAGACCTTTGTTCCTTCTCTGATAAACATCTTGGAACCTTCTTTTCTCCAACAATTCTCACTAATAAAAACTTCGTCATCCAAGTTAACAAACCCCTTCTCAATTTGATCTGCTGCGACATAGCCAGTCATAATTTTCGTTATACTGGCAGGCTCAATCCTTTCGTCTGCACCTTTCTCAGCAAGTATTCTCCCCGAAACTGAATCTAGAAGAATAAAGTTATTGGCATTCAATGAAGGTGGATCGGGTATAAAACTTTCTTGCGTACTTAAATTAGAAGATAAAAAAACTAAGAATAGAATTCGAAGCAAAAAAAGACTAAATAATTTGTACATATTAATTTTCCAATTAAAGAAACACTGACAAGGATCTACTAAACTCAAAAACAGCCATTACATATAACTTACTTCTATTGTATCTTGATAAAGAATAATAGTTATCAAAACCAAGCCAAAATTCAAAGCCGCCATCTAGCTCAAGTGCTATTGGGACAATCTTTAAATTTCCGGATATCTTTTCTTGAGGCTCTAGCCCTAGCTTAGTTAGTTCTATAGGAGTCATGTAAGGCTTAAACGAAGATTTAAATGAAATATCAGCACTATTGCTAAAAGCTCTAATAGCTATAGGTGTATTAGGCTTCCATTTTCCTTTTTTACTAAGAAAATTAGCTACACTGCCTATTGCGTCTATAGGATTATTTAAAATATCCCTAACGCCGTCTAAATCAAAATCTACAGCATATTTCCTGTAACTATCAGGCATAAATTGACCATACCCCATAGCTCCTGCAATAGAGCCTTCAATTAATTTAGGCTCAAAACCCTCTTCTCTACTTAACAATAAGAACTCTTCAAGTTGTGTTTTAAAAAATTTAGATCTTCTTGGGTAGTTGAAAGAAAGTGTCATTAAAGAATCTAGTACTCTTGTATTACCTGTTATTCGACCATATCTAGTCTCGATTCCTATTATTGAGGCTATAACTTCTGCAGGAACTCCGTAAATATCTTCAGCTCTTTTAAGATCATTCCTATACAAACTTATAAACTCTTTGCCTGCATTTATCCTCGACTCAGAAATCATCATATTTTTATATTTTGACCAAGTCATCGTACCTTCAGGCTGCCTATTCATTATGCGAACTACCTTCTCTTGAAAAACTGCACCTCCTAATAAGTCAATAAGCTCATCAAAATCAAAATCATGCTTTGTTGCAAGATAAGAAGCATAAGCCTTAACGTCATCTCTCGAAGAATATTCAGTGTTTTCTTCTGAAAAGACCTGGTTACATAGTGTTAACAACACCATGAAACAAACAATTTTCAAATTTTTTATCATACGCTTCTCTTCATTGACAGAACTACTCCAAAAGCCAATAAATGAACAATTATTGATGTTCCTCCTTGGCTAATTAAAGGTAAAGGCACTCCAACTACTGGAATTATACCTATAACCATTAATACATTAATTAAAATAAATAATAGGAAAATAAAACCTAAGGAACTACATGCTATTCTTTCAAAATTAGTTCCTGCTTGATAACTGATTCTAAATACTCTCCAAATAATGAACCCATACAAAAGGAACATTACCAATAACCCTATAAGCCCTAGCTCTTCTGCTATAACAGAAAAGATAAAATCAGAATGGCTTTCAGGAATAAAATCAAGCTGGCTCTGTGTCCCCGATAAATAACCTTTTCCTGTAAGCCCGCCTGAGCCAATCGCGGTTTTAGATTGAGATATATTCCAACCTGTTCCTAAGGGGTCTGCCTCAGGATCAAAAAGAGTTAATACCCTTTGTCTTTGATATTCCAATAATAAATTGGACCATATGTATGGAGACAATGAGGCTAAAATAATTAAATATCCAATAATAATTCTGTAGGGTATTCCAGCTAAGAATATAGGTATTAATCCTGAAGTGAATACTATAATAGCAGTACCTAAATCAGGCTGTTTATATACTAAATAAAAACATAACAAAGCTGCTAATGTGGCGATTATCCAATCATATAAAGATGGTTTTATATCTTTTCTAAATAAAAAGGCAACTATCGATAAAGGCAAAATTAGTCTAATAATTTCTGATGGTTGAAAAGAAAAAAACCCTAAATCTATCCATCTACTTGTTTCATAACCTTTTGCCGGATTAATTAATACATATATCAACAATAACAAACCTAACCAATATGAATTCATTAGGATATTTTTATATGATTCAGGTTTTAACTGGGCTACAGCTAACATAAGGAATAATCCAATACTTATAAAAACCAACTGTCTTGATACCATCAAGATGGACTGCCCACTAGCGCTATAAAGCATAAATATTCCAAACCCTAAAATTACTAGAATAGAAAAAAATAAAGCCACATCCTTAAGAAAAAAAGAAAAGGAAAAAGAAGGGCCTACTAATGGATCATTAATTTGATAATCTAGAGGTGGTCTTCTAGACATCAGCAACAACTTCTTTCTGATATTGTTTAATCAGCTTCATGGCAATAGGCGCAGCGACAGAACTTCCGGACTCTCCATTCTCTACAACAACCACAACAGTTAAATTTGGGTTGGGTATAGGGCCATAACAAACAAAAAGAGCATGGTCCCTATTCTTTTCAACTGCTCTTATGCCTTCATATTCTTCCTTAACAGTTAATTCCTGATCCACTAAACTTTTTATCTGAGCCGTTCCTGTCTTCCCAGCAATCTTCAATCCTCCTTCTGTGTATAGATTATGAGCCGTACCATTCCAAGAGCTTATAACTGAAATCATAGATTGTTCTATGATCTTCCAATTTTCTTCATCTCTTAGATCTACTTCAAATAGGAGTTCTGGTTTAATTTCTTCTTTTCCCAATAATTGCACCAATTTAGGTTTATATATTTTTCCTTTTGTTGCTATTGCAGAAACCGACAATGCTAACTGTAGTGGAGTTATAGTGATGTAACCTTGCCCTATTCCAATGTTTATAGTATCGCCAACAAACCACGCCTCACCAACATTTCCTAATTTCCAACTCTTATCAGGCAATATACTGGAAGATTCATTCTCTAGATCTATGCCTGTTTCTCTTCCAAAATAAAATAGACTTAAAAATGTAGAAATCTTATCTATAGTAAGCTTTGAAGCTAATTCATAAAAATAAACATCTGAAGACTCTACTATTGCTTTGTGGAGATTAACCTTCCCATGCCCTTCTTCTTTCCAGCCTCTATATTTTCTTCCTTCTTCGTTTATTTGAAATATACCTTTGTCGTCAATCTCTGTATTTTGATCTATAACACTATTTTCTAGACCCAATAGCCCCAAAAAAGGTTTGATGGTTGAAGCTGGGGGATATGATCCGGATATCACTCTATTAAAAAAAGGCGCTTCTATTTTCTTATTCAAGCTGAATGAAAGCCCGCTTTCAGATTTATTCAATACATTAGGATTGTAGTCAGGAGAGCTTACAAGTGCCTTTATAAAACCCGTATTAGGATCAATTGCTATTACAGCACCCTTTCTTCCACCTAATTCTTTTCTGGCTGTCATTTGTAAATCTAAATCAATTGATAATGATAGATTTAAAGGCCTAACAGGGTTAAGCCTCTCTAGCTCTCTTATTTGATTCCCAAATACATCAACCTCTACTTTTTTAATTCCTCTTATTCCCCTCATCTGAGATTCATATCTTCTCTCAAGTCCGACCTTACCCAAGTAAGACCCTGGGTGATATTTAATCTCAGAGTTATAAACCACATCTTCTTTAGTTAACTCCCCTAAATGTCCAACAACATGGGAAAATAAATTCTTGTGAGGTAAAAACCTTCTTAATCTTGTGTTGAGCTCAACAGATGGCCAAAGTTCTTTATTCACTTGGAATTTAGCTAACTGCAGATCCGTTAGGTCCGAGAGTATGGTTATTTTTTCAAAATCCTTATAGTTTTCTATCAGAGGTAAGTCTAAGCTAGTGCCCTGGTCAATTAGGTATTTCTCCACATTCTTAAGTTCGTCAATTGATTTACTAACTAAACCTTTCTTAATTAATAATTCTTGAGTAACAATATTCTCCGCAACTATCTGTCCATCCATTAATTTAATTAAGCCTCTTGCAGGATAAATTGGCTCACTAATGATTCTATTGTTTTCAGACTCAGTAAAATAATCTCTAGTTTCTAGAACAGTAAGTTGAATAATTTTTAGTACACCTACCAATATCAGCAAACCCGAGAGTAAGAATAGGAAACTTGATCTTTGTTTTAACCTTCGTAAATCATTGCTATCACTTCTAAGGTCTTTAGCTATTCTCATGATTATCTATGATAAGGGTGATTTTGAGTTATAGACCAAGCCCTATAGAGCTGTTCAATGATTATTACTGGCACTAGAGAGTGAGGAAAAGTAAGTTCAGATAGAGACCATGAAAAGCGACTTTGGTTAATACATTCTTCACTAAGCCCATCAGGACCTCCGATAATAAAAGAAATATTATTTGATGATGATATCCAATCTTCTAGGCTATTCTTCAAATCTAAAGTATCTAATTTCCTCCCTTTTCTGTCTAAACTTACGACTATATCGTTCTCCTTTGTGTTTGATAACAGAAGTTTACTTTCTGATTGAATAATCTTTTGTACATTGTAGTTCTTGTTTCTTCGAATAGGCTTGCAACCCTTCCAATTTATATTGATAGATTTATTAAACCTTGATTCATATGATTCAAATGCCTGCTTAGCCCAATCTGGTCTGCTAGATTCTATACAAACAATACTAATCAACATTACAAATCAGGATCCCACAAGCTTTCTAAGTCGTAGAACTTCCTAGCTTCAGCGGACATTAAATGAACAACAATATCTCCTGCATCTACAAGGAGCCAATCATCTCCTTCTTGCCCTTCTACTTTGACTTGGCCAATTTTATTCTTCTTTAATCCCTCTATAATCCTTTCACTAATTGCACTGATATGTCGATTAGAAGTTCCAGAAGCAATGATCATAAAATCAGTTAAGTGGCTCAACTTTTTAACATTTATAGCAATAGGGTCTACAGCTTTAATATCTTTTAAGTTTTCAATAATCTTATTCTTTAAAGATATAGTCATTATTTACCTGTATAAGTTCCCTTTATTTATATTTTCACTAACTTCTTCTAGAAGATACTTAGATACATCCTCCCCTCGACTAATCTTTCTTCTCACTTCCGTAGAGCTAATCTCTATTGGTCTAATTCTTATTAAGTAAATTTTTCCAGCCCCAGAATTTAAAGATTCTTTGTTTGTCGTATGTTTCTTAGATAAAAGATCAAATGCCTTGCCGCCTGATTTTATTCCATAGTTCGGACGTATCATGACTATGATATTCACCATGTTTACAAATTCTTCCCATTGATGCCAACTGTCTATACCCGTAAAAGCATCAGAACCCATAATCCAAACAAGGGAATCTCCGGTAAATTCTTTGGATAGTTCCTTTAAGGTTGAAATTGCATAAGAAGGACCTTCTTTTCTAATTTCTCTTTCATCAATCTTAACCTTATCAATACCTTTAAATGCAATAGAAACCATTCTCAATCTCTTCTCAGAACTAACTGAAACCTCTTTGTGCGGAGGTAATCCATTCGGGATTACTATGACCTCATCAAAAGGAATTAATTCAAATAGGTTTTTTATTATTTCTGTATGGCCTTTGTGAACCGGATCGAAGGTACCTCCAAAGATACCAATTAGCTTTGATTTTGATTCTTTCAAGAGCCTCTTAGTTCAGAATTACCTTTTACTATGAACTTCTGTGAGGTAAGGCCTTCTAGGCCGACAGGACCTCTTGCATGAATCTTATCAGTTGATATTCCAACCTCTGCACCAAGGCCGTACTCAAAGCCATCAGCCCAGCATGTTGGCAAATTATGCATTACAGAACTTGAATCCACTTGATTAAAGAAAGACTGAACTTTTTCATTATTTTCAGTCACTATAGAGTCAGTATGGTTTGAACCGTAAGTATTAATATGCCCAATAGCTTCAGCCAGATCCTTTACAATCTTAATTGAAAGAACAGGGGCTAAATACTCTGTTGCCCAGTCCTCATCATTAGCTTTTTTTACATTAATGACTTTCACTGTTTCTTCGCATCCCCTTAATTCAACTCCTTCTGACTCATATCTTTCTAGTAATTGAGGAAGAATATCTGTTGCAATATTTCTATGGAGAAGAAGGGTCTCCATAGCTCCACAAATTCCAAACCTGTAAGTTTTAGCATTTAATACAATATCAACAGCCTTATTAAGCAAGGCGTCTTCATCTACATAGACGTGACAAATCCCATCTAAATGTTTAATTACAGGAACTCTTGACTCTTCAGAAATAAGCTTAACTAAACCTTTACCACCCCTTGGGATAATTACATCCACCCATTTGTCCATATGCAATAAAGTTTTAACAGCTTCTCTATCTGTTGTTTCTACTAATTGAATAATATCCTTAGAAAGTCCTGACTCTTCTAAGCCTTCTTGTAAGCAATCCCAAATAATCTTGTTTGAGAGTATTGCCTCAGAACCTCCTCGTAGAATGCAAGAATTTCCAGACTTTAAACACAATGCAGCTGCATCAGCCGTTACATTTGGCCTAGATTCATAAATGATCCCTACCACTCCCAAAGGAACTCTCATTTTACTAACCCTTATTCCAGAAGGTGTCGCATCTAAATCTGTGACCTCTCCAACAGGGTCAGGTAATTCTGAGACTACTTCCAATCCTGATATCATTGAATCAATACGAGCTTCGTTTAATTCAAGTCGATCTACTAAAGCATCGCCTATATCTTTTTTCTTCGCTTCTTCTAAATCTTTTATATTCTCTTTAAGAATTGCATGGCGTTTTGAATCAATTTTCTTTCCAATCGAATGTAAGGCTTTATTTTTCTGAGCCTCAGAAGCAAGAGAAAGTTCTCTTGAGGCATTCTTTGCTAATGAACCCAGTCGATCCATATAAATATTTATATCTTTACTATCTGACATGATGCAATATTCTAATCGAACAACAGTTTAAATACAGATTATAAAGTGTTTGAGTTCAATGAAGTAATTTTGTGGCTAAAGGACAATCCGGAATGGATTGCACTAGGTGTATTTGGTGCTGCCTTTATTGAATCTTTTGCCTTAATTGGCGTGATAATACCTGGAGTTGTATTACTAGCAGTTATTTCAGGGATGGCAGCTTCTACTTTGCATGTTTTTGAGCTTATATTAATAGCTTATGTCGCAAGCTTCTTGGCAGATATTTTAAGTTTTGTGCTTGGGACTGGGATTAGCAAATCGATTGACAATTTATGGCCCTTCAATAAATATCCTAATTTATTAGTTCGAGGAAGAGGTTTTGTGAAGCGTTTCGGTATATTGGGAATATTTGTAGGTAAATTTATTGGACCAATTAGACCTTTACTTCCTATTACAGCTGGATCATTAGGGATGAACTTTAAATATTTCTTAACTGTAGAGATATTTTCTTCGTTTTTATGGGCTTTGCTTTATACAGTTCCAGGTTATTACGCTGGAAAATCTATTCTAGATAGTCGATTTGATCTTACTTGGTTAGTGGCAGTAATAATTGGGATTGTTGTATTGATATTGATAGTAAGGTACTTTAATCGTAAATATATTGAGGAATAACCATGACAGAAGTTTATCCAGATCATCCAAACCTTGTAGACAATTACGCCCCATTAAGAATGGAATGCGATATACAAGATTTAATAATTGAAGGTGAGGTGCCTAAAGACTTGTTTGGAAGTTATTACAGGAACGGTCCTGATCCTCAGTTTCCTCCGATGGGAGGTCAATATCACTGGTTTGCTGGAGATGGAATGATTCACGCTTTCCATTTCGAAAACGGGAAAATATCTTACAGAAATAGATGGGTACAAACATCAAAATGGAAACAAGAAAGAAAAGCAGGAAGAGCTTTAATCAATGCTTTAAATCCCATGGATCCTGATCCTATTTTTGACTTTGAAGGTGAAGATGGGACAGCAAATACGAGTATAATTTTTCATGCTAATAAGCTTCTGGCTCTTGAAGAAGGACACCCTCCTTTCGAGCTAGACCCAATAACTCTAGAATCTAAAGGATCTTGGGACTATAAAGGGAAGTTACGCTCTGCAATGACTGCACATCCTAAAATAGATCCTAAAACAGGAGAGATGTTTGGTTTTAGTTACGGATTTGGCGAAAATAAAATGACTTACTTTGTTGTTGATGCTTCGGGGGAGCTTACAACTTATTCAGAATTTGAGACTCCTTATTCAAGCATGATTCATGATTTTATCGTTACTTCTGAACATGTAATATTTCCTATCTTTCCTTTAATAATAGACTTCAATCTAGTAGCCAAAGGGATTGCGCCCATTGTTTGGGATTCAAATAGATTAAGTCAGATTGGCGTTATGCCAAGAAAAGGGAATGTAAAAGATATCAAATGGATAGAAGATGATCCTTGCTTCGTTTTTCACCCCATGAACGCATACACTGAAGGAGATAAGATAGTTGCAGATATGATGCAATTTGAGGAGGCACCCTTATTCCCTCATCTTGATGGGTCTACTCCTGATAACAAGAAAGCTGAAGCGAGGTTAAATCGTTGGGAAATTGATCTAACCTCTAACTCAGGTTCCATAAAAAAAGATTACCTAGACGAACATATTGGTGAATTCCCAAGATTGGATGAGAGATACAGCATGTCTAATTACCGTTACGGTATTTATGCCTCTAACCAGGGTAATTCTCCTAAAGGAATTAGCTTTAACTCCATTACCAGATATGACTATGAGACAAGCAATAAAGAAGTTTTTACTTTATCAGAGCATGACGCTGTAGGAGAGCCTATATTCATACCCAAATCATCTGATGCAGATGAAGGTGTAGGTTATGTAATTGCTTTGGGTTATTTAGGAAAAGCAAATCGTTCTGATTTAATGATATTCGATGCTGAGAATATTTCATCAGGTCCAATAGCAAGAGCAATGCTTCCTCATAGAATTCCTTACGGATTTCATGGAAATTGGCGGCCAGGCACTTAAATTTAACCGCCTAATTTTTTAATTACAGATTTTAAATAGTCCAGTTTCTCTGTGCTGGTTTCGAATTCCAACATGATTTGCTTTTCTGCAGGAGTAAGAGGAAGCAAACTCCCAAGAATATAGCTAACGTTAATGGCATTCTTGAGATCTATTTCAAGATTTAATCTTTTTATTTCGGGGTGATTACTTATTTCCTTCAACATATCCCATATTTCTGTATAAGATGGATCATCTGATAAATCTTCCTCTAATTCTTTTATTTTAGAGATATTAGCTAACAACAATTCATCATCTTGCTTCCATCTTTCTAAAATCTTAACTTTATTTAATCCTTTAACCGTTATTCCAAGTAAACCATTTTTTAATTGATTAAAATCTACAATCTCAACATAAGTTCCTACATTATGATGATCAGGGAGTCCTCCCATAGCTTCGTTGTTGTTTTTAGCTAAAGCAATACAGAACCCTTCTTCCTTGGCTAAGCTATTCTTAATCATGTCCAAATATCTTGGTTCAAATATCTGTAAAGGTAAGTAGGCACCAGGGAGAACGTTAATTGAAAGAGGAAAGATGGGATAAGAATGAATTACTTTCTCTTTATCCATTTTTTAATTTATCGATTATTTTTTTCGACAAACCATCAAAGTCTGCATTTGACATAACTATAATTAGAGTATCCTTTTCAACGCCTAGAATTATCTCTTTAGAAGTTTCTGTAACTGATTGGATTAATCTTGATCTACTAGAATCTAACTCTATAAATTTATCTATTTGCGTTTTATCTTCACTTTTCCAAAACACTTCGTCTGCTTCTTTAGTAGCCTCAATTAAAGCATCGTCATGATAACCAGATTTCATGGTACTAGACCTTAATTCTATAGCTGCGATAATCTTGTGATCTATATACTTCTGCCTAAGACCCGACAAAGTCATTTGAATGGCAGTTGGGTGATGTGCGAAGTCTTCCATTAAAATGATTTTTTCATTTTCCAAAAGAATATCTTGTCTTTTAGAAACTCCTTTGAAATTTGATAGAGCTTCTAACGATTGATCAAGAGAGACTCCGTATTTGCTGGTTGCTAAGATTGCACTCATAGCATTCCTGGCGTTATGTTCACCTAACATTTTCCATTTTAATTCTCCCTCTTCATTTCCTATCTTAAAGTTTATTATTGAATAATCTGGTAAAACCGAGGTGTAAGTATTTTGGGCGCTATCTCCAACAGCATAACTTTCTTGTTTACTCCAGCACCCCATGTCTAGAACTTTAGCTATGTTTAAATCATCAGTAGGAAAGATGATTTGTGCCTTCTCCGGCATTGACCTGATCAAATTATGGAACTCCCTGTGTATTGCGGTAATATCTTTAAATATATCTGCGTGATCAAATTCAATATTATTAACAATCAACGTGTCTGGCTTGTAATGGATGAATTTTGATCTTTTATCAAAAAAGGCTGTGTCATATTCATCAGCTTCAATGACAAAGACATCTTCTGTTCCTTTTCTTGCAGATTTCTTGAAATCTTTTGGCTTTCCTGCAATTAAGTAGCCTACACCTATCTCCAAGTACTCAAAAATCCATGCAATCATGGCTGTTGTAGTTGTTTTGCCATGAGTTCCTGATACGGCTATCACTTTCTTATCTTTGAGTATGAAGTTGTATAACCATTGTGGTCCTGAAATTAGATTGGCTTTTCTATTGAGCAATTCTTCTAAAGCAGCGTTACCTCTTGAAATAGCATTTCCAACAACATAGAAATCTGCTTCAGGGATATTGGAAGGATCATAACCAGAAATAATATCAATGCCCATATCTGATAAATGCTCTGACATAGGAGGATAAATATTAGAATCACACCCGCTTATTTCAAGGCCAGCTTCTTTTCCTAAGATAGCTAAACCACCCATAAAAGTTCCACATATTCCTAATATATGAATTTTCTCTTTTACCATAAAATTGATTATACCTATCAAGAATGATTCCAAGATAGACTTGTTTTAAGTAACATCACACCCATGAAAGCAAAAAATGCACTATATGCTCAATCTGGAGGTGTAACTTCTGTTATAAATGCAACTGCTTGTGCTGTTATAGAGTCTGCTAGGAAATCAAAGAAAATTGGAAAAGTTTATGCGGGAAAAGATGGAATTGTAGGAATCCTTAACGAAGATCTTATAGATACTAGCATTGAGAAAACCAAAGAAATCAAAAAATTAATGCACACCCCTGGAGGGATGTTTGGTTCGTGCAGACATAAACTAAAAGATGCCAAACAGAATAAAAAAGAATACAGAAGGCTAATTGAAGTTTTTAAAGCTCACGATATAGGATACTTCTTTTATAACGGTGGTGGTGATTCTCAAGATACTTCTAACAAGATAGCTCAATACACGAAAGAGGCAGGATTTCCTGTTACCTGTATAGGCATACCTAAAACTATAGATAATGATTTACCTTATACAGACAATTGTCCTGGTTTTGGATCTGTAGCTAAGTATATTGCTACTTCAACTAAGGAAGCAGCTTTGGACGTTAAAAGCATGTCTAAAAGTTCTACAAAGGTATTCATCTTTGAGGTTATGGGAAGGCATGCTGGTTGGTTAGCTGCATCTTCAGGCCTTGCTCAATCTAAAGGTAATTCGGCCCCTCATATTATTTTGTTACCAGAAGTTCCCTTCCACGAAAATAAGTTCTTAAAGAAAGTAAAAGATTCAGTAAGTAAAGAAGGGTATTGCGTGATTGTTGTGTCTGAGGGAGCAAAATACAAGAACGGAAAATTTCTTGCCGATGCTGGAACAGTAGATTCTTTTGGTCATAAACAACTTGGCGGTGTTGCACCCCGAATTGCGCAAATAATTAATAGAAAGTTAGGATTGAAATATCATTGGGCTGTTTCAGACTATCTTCAACGATCGGCAAGACATATCTCCTCTCAAGTAGACTTAGATCAGGCATATGCTGTTGGAAAAGCAGCTGTTAAATTTGCTACTTCAGGTGAAAATTCTATTATGCCAATTATCGTAAGAAAGCGATCTAAACCCTATTCTTGGGAAATTGGTAAAGTTGAGTTATCTAAAGTAGCCAATATTGAAAAGAAAATGCCAAAAAATTTCATATCAAAAGATGGCTTTGGAATAACACGATCTTGTAAGAATTATCTTAGTCCATTAATTCAAGGTGAGGCTTGGGCTCCTTTTGAAGATGGAGTTATACAAACTGCCTCCTTAAAGAACAAGCTTGTGAAGAAAAAACTTAAAAGGTTTAGAGCTTAATTAAGAACTTTAAATTCAATTTCAGCATTCTTAAGTCTAGCGATTAATACATTTCCTAAACCAACTGCAGAAGTAAGAACTCCACCGTATTCGCTACCTCCCGGGAGATCATTAGACTTGGCTAGAGCCATAGCCGATTCACAAACTAATTTCGCAGTTGATTTATACCCAGGGTCACCAGACCCAAATATAGAACAAACCTTCCTTTCTCCGTCTTCTGCAAAAGCGACGAAGGTTGCTCTGAACCACCCTTTATCTTGTTGTTCTTGACTGGGTCCTTCTCCAGGTTTTGGCAGAAAGGGTCTTACTAAATGTTTTATTGGTGTGCTTATAACTATGAAAGCCATTAATAGACCGTAAGAAGCTAACCTAGCCATTCTTTTAGTTGAAAATAGACCATGTTCACCAAAAGTAAAATTGTTTCCATACGGTTTTTGGTTCTGTTCCATTAATGCTGCAGACCTTCTTACGACTCTAGTGTTTGCTACAGCCATTAACCCCATTCCAGCCCACCCTTTAATTCCTTCTACTTGCTCAATACTGAAATTGTCCTTAGATTTTTCCCTTTGTTCTTCTGAAACAGTATCTTCTGGATTTAAAACAAAGGGATCTCTCATGTCTTTACTCAGACCGTCCATCGTAAACATGGTTTCGGTTGTCCCGCCTGAAGCCCCACCCAAAGCCTCTTGGTAGACATCCACTCTTGAGACAGGTTTATTAAACTGAGAGATGGTAAAGAAGGCTCCAATATCAGATGGAATTGAATCGTAACCGCAAGAAGGAATAATTCTTATTCCTTTTGATGCTGCTTCTTCATGATGTTTATCAATTAGACCTTTAACCCAATGATTCTCACCGGTTATATCTGTGTAATGAGCCTCCTTTTCTACACAAGCTTGAACTAGCAAAGATCCATATCTTGCAAACGGTCCTGCTGTAGACAAGACAACCTTCGTCTGACTTGTTAAAGACCTTAAAGCCTCAAGATCTGCTCCATCAGCAACAACTACATCACATTCAAGATTAAAATCAGATTTAACCTGGTCTAGTTTTTCCTTATTTCTTCCAGCCATAGCCCAAACTAAGTCTTTGTAATTATCTCTTAAATATTTACAACATATCTGACCCGTAAAACCAGTAGCTCCATAAACAATTATTTCGTATTTTTTATCCATTATGCTTTTAGTATTTTTCCAACTCCTCCAAAAGTAATTATAGTCTTACCATCTACAGTTATATCACCTTCAACAAAACCTATAGATTTTCCTATTTTAGTTGGTTTAGCACGTATAAGCAGCATACTGCCAATGGGTGCAGGTGCTATAAACTCAGAGTGAAAACTAACTGTCGTTACCAAACTGTTCCTGTCTTTCATCATGGCAGAAGTTGTGCAGAAATCAGCTAAAGCCATAAGTGCTCCTCCATGGGCAGATTCATAAAAATTGCTATGTTCTTCTTTAGCAAAAAAAATCATAAATAATTGATCGTCCTCTTTTTTGTAATATCCAGGACCCATATTTTCAATGTGGCGTTGAGGAATTTTTAGCTCTTTAAAGCCTTCTGGTATTTTTTGGTCTATCATCTTTAAATTATAATCCTAGAATCATTTAATTAATTTATGAATATTAGAATTCTTATTAGTCTTACTGTCTATTTATATTTATTCAGTTCTAATTTATGGGCGGAAGAATATTTATCAAAAAAGATTAAGAAGGTGTAAAGAGAGAATATAAAAAGCTTAACTAGGAAAATAGGTTAATCTGGGATTTATTAAAACAACATCAGAGGACATAAAAAATGAACAGTATTTTAGAAGGGGTAAAGGTATTAGATTTTGGAAGGTATATAGCAGGTCCTTTTTGCGGTGCTCTACTGGCTGATTATGGAGCTGAAGTTATAAGAATAGAAAGAGTTGATGGAAGTGAAGACAGGTACGTAACTCCAGTAACTGAAGACGGCCAGGGGGCTATGTTTCTCCAGCTTAATAGAAATAAGTTAGGAATGACTCTCAACCCCACAAAAGAAAAAGGGAAAGAAATAGTTAAGAGACTGGTCAAAAATTCTGATATCGTAATCGCTAATCTTCCAGAATCTACTCTTGAATCTATGGGATTGGATTACGAAAGTTTAAATAATATCAATCCGAAAATAATTCTTACTTCTAATACGGCTTTTGGGACATCAGGTCCTTACGCTGAAAGGGTTGGCTTTGATGGTGTAGCCCAAGCTATGTCTGGAGCAATGGATATGACAGGCAATCCAGAAGAGCCGACCAAAGCTTATGCTCCTTATGTAGATTTTTGTAGTGCGTCTTTAGCCGCCTATGGAACTCTTCTTGCTTACATAGATAGAGATAAAACTGGTAAAGGACAAAGAGTACAAACCTCTCTTCTACAAACCGCTTTAACAACAACGAACAGCACATTAATTGAACAGGAACTTCTTAAGTCTAATAGAGTAGCTACATTAAACAGGTCTCAGACTTCTGGACCTTCAGATACTTTTAAAACTAAAGATGGATGGATTTTAGTCCAAACGGTTGGTCAGCCTCTTTTTGAAAGGTGGGCAAGTCTTGTTGAAGAAGAAACTTGGATTGATGATCCAAGATTTAAAGATGATCTGTTAAGGGGCGAGAATGGAATCTTAATAAGCGAAAGAATGGCTAAATGGTGCAGCGTGAGAACAAACCAAGAAGCTATTAAAGAACTAGAAGAATCTAGGATACCAGTAGGTGAAGTACTAAAAGCTGAAGAGACTTTAAAAGAACCACATATCGTAGAAAAGGAAGCCTTTGTAAAAATGCGATACCCTACTTTGGATAAAGAATACCCAGTGGCAGCGCCAGCCGTGGAATTGTCTGAGAAACCTGGCAATATTCGAACCTGCTCTCCTCAACTTGGAGAGCATAATAAACAAATACTATCTGGACTTGGGTATAGTGAAGATGAAATAGAAGAATTAAAACTGAATAGAATAATTTAGGAGATAACATGGACTTTAAACTTTCAGAGCAGCAAAAAGAGCTCCAAGAAACAGCCAGAAGTTTTGCTCAAAATGAGATGGCAGAGGTAGCTTTATCTATTGAAAAAACTAATGAACCTTTATCAAAAGAATGGTTAAAAAAATATTCTGAAATGGGATTCTTAGGAATTAACGTATCAAATAAATATGGAGGTTTGGGTCTATCAAATCTAGACGCTCTTTTAGTTATGGAAGAATTTGCAAAAGTTTCTTCTGCAGTTGCTTTTCCTATATTTGAAAGCTGCGTTGGTCCTGTAAAAGCAATTGAACATTTTGCTTCGGAAGAACTTAAACAAAAAATCATACCAGAAGTTTGTAAAGGCAATATTGTTGTTGCTGTTTCTATGTCTGAGCCTAATGCTGGATCAGCTTTAACAGACCTTACAACAAAAGCAGAAATTAATGGTGAAAAGATTATTTTGAATGGAGCCAAAAGATGGTGCTCAGGTGGAGGGCATTCTGAAGGCTATGTTGTTTATTGCAAAATGTCTGACGATCCTGGTGCTAAAGGCATAGGCGCTGTCTATGTTGAAAAAGATACTCCTGGATTAAGTTTTGGTCAGCAGGAGAAATTGATGGGATGGAACGGAATACCTTCTGCAGATATTTTCTTCGATGATGTAGAAGTGCCAGTTGGTAACGTAATAGTAGAAGCTAACGGAGGTTTTAAGAAATTAATGGAAGCCTTTGATCTTGAAAGATGTGGCAACGCTACAATGTGCTTAGGTCAGGCTTCAGGAGCTTTAGAGAAAGCGCTGCATTATGTTCAAGAAAGGGAGCAATTTGGAAAACCGATAGTAGAATTCCAAGCCGTTCAGATGAAGCTCGCTGAGATGGCTATGAAAGTAGAAGGTTCGAGACTTCTGATACATAGAGCTGCACATAATGCACAAGAAGGATTTCCAAGTATATTCGAATCAAGTGTTGGCAAATGTTTCTCTAATGAAACAGCAAGGGAGGTAGTTGCCTCTGCAATGCAGCTTATGGGGGGCTACGGTTTTAGCAAAGAATACACCATGGAGAGACGTTACAGAGATGTATGGGGATGGGGTATTGCTGGCGGAACCATAGATATTCAAAAAATAAATATTGCCTCTTCTATGGTTGGAAAAAGGTTTGATCAAAGAAAATAATTAGCGCAAATCTTGAACAATATTCTCTAAACTAGAAATCAGAGCTTCCTTTTCTTCCTCGTTTAAAAAACTACCTAAAGGTACTCTCTCACCTTGTGAAGTCACTACTATTTGAGCTGGATACCAAGGATGATGCGGTCTTTCTACAGAAATGTAAGACCAAAGACGAACGTATTTCCATACCTTTTTAATCTTATATGCTCCCTTTTCTATTATTAGCTTATCTTTGGATAAAGTTACAACCTCTTGTTGCGAAGTCTTGTTGAGTACTAAATAAACACAAAATCCAACAATAATTATCTCTAAGCCAGCAAAAGGAAGAATTAAGGTTGCACCTACATAAGCAAAGCCCATCCCTATACTTAAACACGTAAAAGCAATAACTATTATGAAGACAAGGCTTGATTTCCAACTAATTGATTGGTTTGGGCGTATCAATATGCGGTAAAAATTATTTTCTTTATTACTTTCTATTTTGACCATAGGTTCAGGGTATCTATAATACACCGCCCAAAACATCCAAGACTATATGAATAAGGTTAATGATAAGAATACAGAGCTTAAAAGCATTTATGAAGATGTAATGCTACCCAATTATGCTCCTGCTAATTTTATACCAGATAGAGCACAAGGTTCACGTGTTTGGGATAAGAACAATAAAGAGTACATTGATATGGGTGGTGGAATAGCTGTAAACAGCCTTGGTCACTCCAACCCTTTATTGATTAGAGCCCTTAATGAACAATCTAATAAGATTTGGCATACAAGTAATTACATATCTAATGAACCAGCAATTGATCTTGCTAAGAAATTAACTGAACTAACATTTGCTAAGAAGGTTTACTTTAGTAACTCTGGCTCAGAGGCTAATGAGGCAGCAATAAAAATGGCCAGAAAATACCATCACGATAAGGGCGATCCCAGAGACGAAATAATCTCTTTTGAAAACTCTTTCCATGGAAGGTCTATATTGAATATCTCTATAGGAGGTTCTGATATCCATAAGAAAGGGTTTGAGCCATTGATTAGCGGCGTGAAGCATGCGAAATTCAATGACATAAACTCAGTCAAACAGTTAATCTCAAAAAAAACTGCAGCAATAATTGTTGAGCCAGTTCAAGGGGAAGCTGGGATTTATGAGGCGGACAAGAACTTTTTAGAATCATTAAGGGAACTATGTAATAAGCAAGGAACGATTCTTATTATGGATGAAGTCCAAAGTGGCGTTGGAAGAATGGGCTATTTATATGGTTATATGAAACATGGTATCGAACCAGATATACTAACTTCAGCAAAAGGTTTAGGTGGTGGTATTCCTATAGGGGCTACCTTAACTAATGATGAAATAGCAGCTTCCATGACAGCTGGAACTCACGGCTCAACTTTTGGCGGCAATCCCATGGCATGTGCGGTTGCTAACAAAGTATTAGAAGTGGTATCTGATCAAAACTTCTTAAGCGAAATACTTAAGAAAGAAGATTTATTAATACATCTTTTAAAAGATGTATCTACAGATAGTAATATGTTAACTGATATTAGATCTTCCGGCTTGTGGGCATGTTGTGATATTAATAATATTGATGCTTTCAATTTATTAGATAAATGTTATGAAAGTGGATTAATCTTGGTTACAGCAGGAAATAAATCATTAAGATTTGCTCCTGCGTTAAATATATCAGAAGATGAGATTAGAGAAGGCATAGATAGATTTGGTAAGGCCTTGATTTAGATAAAAGGAAACTTTATGAAATATAGAAATTTAGGAAGTTCAGGCTTGAAAGTATCAGAACTATCATTTGGGTCATGGGTAACTTTCAACAAGCAAGTTGATACTAAATTAGCTGAGAAAATGTTTGGGATTTGTTTCGATTCAGGGATTAATTTCTTTGATAACGCAGAAGGATATGAAGCTGGAGAATCGGAAATTGTTATGGGCAAGGCTTTGAAATCTTTAAATAGGCCAAGAGACAGTTATTGTGTCTCTTCTAAAGTTTTTTTTGGTTCTACTAAAAGCCCTTCTCCAACTCAAATTGGCCTTAGCAGAAAACATGTTACAGAAGCTTGCCATCAAGCCATGAAAAGACTGCAGGTAGATTATTTAGATCTTTACTTTTGTCATAGGGCAGACCCAGATACACCAATTAGCGAAACTGTCTGGGCAATGCATAATCTTGTGACTCAAGGAAAAATTCTCTATTGGGGAACTTCAGAGTGGGCTGCTGCAGAAATATCGGAAGCCTATAGATTTGCTTTAGATAACAACTTGACCCCTCCAACAATGGAGCAGCCTCAATATAACCTGTTGGACAGAAAAAGGTTTGAAAAAGAATACAAACCAATCTTTGAAGAATTTGGCATGGGAACTACGATCTGGTCTCCTTTAGCCTCAGGTGCTTTAACTGGCAAATATTTAGAAGGTATCCCGAAAGGATCCAGAGCATCTTTAGAAGGTTATGAATGGTTAAAAAAACACATGGTTGAATCAGATAGAGGTAAGGATCGAATGCAAAAAGTTTCTAAACTTGTTCCAATAGCCAAGGAAATAGGAACAAATCTAACCAAACTTTCTATAGCCTGGTGTTTATTAAATAAAAATGTTTCTACCGTAATATTAGGTGCGTCAAAGGTGGAACAACTTACAGAAAATTTAGAATCTCTAGAAGTGCTCCCTCTATTGACTGATGAAATTCAGAAGAAACTATCTGCTATTTAATTTTTAACCTCAGCTCAAAGTCAATTGGACCAGTTGTATTATGTTGTTCAAGCATCGAATTTAAGTTGTTCATCAAATGATCTGGCATTTCAGAAGTCCTTCTTACGTTCATATCAACATGTGCCAATATATGTTCGCTGAAAGAAGAAACACCGCCAACCTCATCTACAATTATTCCAACATAATGAATTAACTTTGGATTTATCTTTATGAGCCTAAAGTGAGGCGTTCCTTTCTCTCCTTCTCTCAACTCTTTTAGATATCTAATATTGGCCTCTAGAGTAAATGAAGAATAACCTTCATTGAAATATTCGTTTGTGAACCCCATGTTTTGATAAAAATCATGACACCCATTTTCAAATATATACTGGTAATAAACCACATTCATATGATTGTTTAAGTCACACATTTCTCTTGTGACCATTACTGGCTCTCCTTTAGATGGGAATTTATCTATCATATCTACCCTTATCTATATGCAACTCTGCCCCAACTCCTTCTGATTCATATAAATCTAATCGGTTTAATTCAGGAAAATCTTCTTTTAATTGGTCGCTCATCCATTTTATCAAATCAATAATAGATGGGTCCTCTAAACCTTCTATTTCGTTAAGGTTATTATGATCCATCTTCTGAAAAACAGGCTTAAAAAGCTCTTTTACATCGCCAAAATCCATGACCCACTCTTTCACTTTATCTAAAGGGGCCTCAACATACAGAGTGGCCTTGTACCCGTAGCCATAGATTTCTTCATCGTTATTGTATGAAATTGCAGATTCGAGATTTGTTTGCCTCCAAATCTTATGACTCCTTCCATTAAAACTACATCCTGAATGGTCTGTTTCCATCACCTCAACTTTTGTTATTGTAGGATTAACATTAGATATTGCATTCCATATCCAAGACGCCAATACTTCACTTGTCGGATTCTCTAATCCTTTAATCTCATTAAGACATTTTTTATTTAGAATTGATTTTAATTCATTGGAAACCTTTTCTAGATTTGTAACTTGCTCGTTTTCTAACTGAACTTCAGAATATAAAACTACCCGAAATGTATGACCGTGCATGTTCCTACATTTATGATCAAGCGCGACTTTGGGTAATTGATGGGCTGCTTGGAAAGTAAAAGATCTCCAGACCTCTTTTCTATCAGGCAATTCAATATTAGCTCCATTAATATCAGTACTACAAACCGATACACTAACCAGAGAAGGGCTTTTGAGAAGTTCAGCTATTTTGTTAGCTATGTTGATATCACTTGGTTCTGGTATGTGATCGTTTATAAAAGAGTAATTAAAATCATCAACTTCTTTTCTTATTCTTTCATTCAAAGACTCTAAATTATCTCTTCTTTCATCAGTAACCTTTATCCGAGCTAAAGCTTTAAAGTTATGACCGTGAAGAGATTTGCTTTTGGATTCTTCTGGAACTAAATTTAAATGCCTTGCAGCATGAAAATGAGTCATGCCTGATAAATAAATATTATCTTTCACTATATAAAAAATTAATTTTCTTCTTTGTTATTGCTTTGTTTGGTATCAATAACTTCCACGCCATCAACATTTCTAAAACCTTTAGGCAACAAATTACCTCTTCTTCCTCTGTTACCAACAAAATTTTCTAAGTCTTTAGACTTGATCGTAAAATGTCTTTTTCCGCTCAATAACTTTAATTCTCTTCCTTCTCCTAAAACAGCAATTTCCTGCAAGAATTCTTCTCCAGATTCAAAACTAGCTTTAGGAATTCCTATAATTTTATTTCCTTTACCTCTAGCCAATTGGGGTAATTCAGTTAGTGGAAATACCAGCATCCTTCCTTGATTAGTGATAGCAGCCAGAATATCTTTTTCATCTTGTATGGATCTAGGCATGAGAACTTGCGCATTTTCTTGGACCTTTAAGGCAGCTTTTCCTGATTTGTTCTTTGTCTGCAAGTCACCTAGATTCGCTACAAATCCATAGCCCGAACTAGAGGCAAGAATTACTTTTGATTCTATTGGCCCTGAAACAACCCCAGCAAAAGTCTCTCCTGATTCTGCACTCAACTTTCCGCTAAGTGGCTCACCTTGACCTCTTGCAGAAGGTAAGGAATGACAAGGAAGTGTGTAAGCCTTTCCTCTGGAATCTAAAAACACTGCGCTTTGATTATTTCTTCCTTTAGCAGAAGTGAAGAAAGTATCTCCTTCTCTATAATTTAAGGATTCGGGTTCAATATCATGACCTTTAGCAACTCTTACCCACCCTCTTTCAGACAATATTACTGTAACGGGGTCAGAAGAGATCAACTCAGTCTCGTCAAACGCAGCGGCCTCTTCTCTAAAAACTATTGGGCTATTTCTATTATCTCCATAAACTTCAGCATCAGCTTTTAACTCTTTTTTAATTAAAGTCTTTAATCTTGCTTTAGAGCCTAGTAATTTTTCTAATTCTTTTCTTTCAGAATCTAAGTTTCCTTGTTCTTCTTTAATTTTTATTTCTTCTAATTTCGCCAATTGACGCAATCTAATCTCAAGAATTGCATCTACTTGTATAACACTCAATTTAAATTTTTTCTGTAAGACTTTCTTAGGCTCGTCTTCGTTCCTAATGATACTTATGACTTCATCAATATTTATAAAGACGATTAATAGTCCTTCTAGGATATGCAATCTATCTAGAACCCAATCAAGTCTGTATTGAAGTCTTCGCGTTACTGTCTGAGTTCTAAATGACAACCACTCTTTTAATACAAGTTTTATGTCTCTCGTTTGAGGTTTTCCATTTAAACCAATTAAATTCATATTTACTCTGTAATTCTTCTGTAAGTCCGTAGTTGCAAAAAGATGATTCATAACAGCTTCTTTGTCTACTCGATTAGATTTAGGCACTAAAACTAATCTAGTTGGACTTTCTTCATCACTTTCATCTCTTAAATCTACAATCATAGGGAGTTTTTTTGCTTGCATCTGAGAAGCAATTTGTTCAAGGATCTTAGAACTAGAAGTTTGATGAGGGAGAGCAAGAATAACTATCTCTCCATCTTCCACTTCGTAAGTTGCTCTCATCTTTACAGCGCCCCTCCCTGTTATATAAATTTCTTTAAGCTCTTCTTTTGAGGAAATTATTTCAGCTTCTGTAGGGTAATCAGGACCAGGAATTATTTTATAAAGCTCTTCTAAGCTTACCTTTGGTTGTTCTAAGATCTTAATGCAGGCTTTTACCACCTCATTTAGATTATGTGGAGGAATGTCTGTTGCCATACCAACTGCAATTCCTGTAGCTCCATTTAATAAGAGGTTTGGGAGGCGAGCAGGTAAAACAGAGGGCTCTAAAAGAGTTCCGTCAAAATTACTTGTCCAGTCTACTGTTCCTTGACCTAACTCTTCTAAAAGGCTCTTGGCATAAGGTGACAATCTGCATTCTGTGTAACGCATCGCTGCAAATGATTTAGGGTCATCTAAAGAACCCCAGTTCCCTTGACCATCTATTAAAGGATATCTTGTAGTAAAAGATTGAGACAAAAGCACCATAGCTTCATAAGCAGCATTATCTCCATGAGGATGAAATTTCCCTATGACATCTCCAACAGTTCTTGCACTCTTTTTATATTTTGCGGCAGCACTTAAGCCCAATTCCGACATGGCATAAATAATTCTTCTTTGAACTGGCTTCAATCCATCTTCTATATGGGGTAAAGCTCTATCTAAGATGACATACATAGAATAATCTAGGTATGCCTTTTCACTAAATTGGCTTAGAGGTTGTTTTTCAAGTTTTTCAGACATTTGCTAAATTTCCTTTATCTTCTAACCACTCTTTTCGGTCTTGAGATCTTTTCTTTGATAGCAACATATCTACAATTTGCATTGATTTATCACCATTTTTTACTGTTAATTGAACTAGCCTTCTTGCTCCAGGAAGCATAGTGGTTTCTCTTAATTGAGAAGCGTTCATTTCTCCTAATCCTTTAAATCTTTGTACTTCAATCTTTGTCCTTTTATTCTTCTTTCTTAGTTGGCTCACGAGCTTATCTTTCTCGTTATCGTCTAACGCATAATGAACGTCTTTGCCTTGATCTACTCTGTATAGAGGCGGCATAGAAACGTAAACCCTTCCAGCTTCTACTAAAGGTCTAAAATGTCTTAAGAATAAAGCACATAATAAAGTTGCTATATGAAGGCCGTCAGAATCTGCATCAGCCAATATACAAACTTTTCCATACCTCAGTCCTTCTAAATTATTGCTTCCAGGCTCTACTCCTAATGCTACAGCAATGTTATTTACTTCTTGAGAAGCTAAGATATCACTGACTTCTACTTCCCAGGTGTTCATGATCTTTCCTTTTAATGGCAAAATAGCCTGAAAGTTTCTATCTCTCGCCTTAATTGCCGAACCACCTGCTGACTGACCTTCCACTAGAAATAATTCACTGTTCTCTGGATCACCAGAAGTGCAATCGGTTAGCTTCCCTGGTAATGCGAGCCCAGAGCTTATTTTCTTTCTATCTATTTTTTTGTTGCTCTTCTGTCTTGCCTGGGCATTAGCTATACATATTTGTGCAATAGCTTCGCCTTCTTCAGTATGTTGATTTAACCAAAGACTAAATGCGTCTTTAACAATTGCTGAAGCTACTGTTGAAAATTCTTTTGAAGAAAGCCTTTCCTTTGTTTGTCCGGTGAATTGAGGGTCTTTTAATTTAGCAGAAAGTATTGAGCTACAATTTAACCAGACGTCATCTGCGGTTATCTTAACTCCTCTGGGAACTAAGTTTCTAAACTCGCAGAATTCTTTTAATGCCTCATTAAGACCTGATCTTAATCCATTAACATGCGTGCCTCCTTGAGTAGTAGGTATTAAATTCACATAACTCTCAGAAACAGGATCAGTTATTCCTTGAACCCATTGTAAGGCCCATGTAAGGCCTCCTTCTTCATTAAAATGTTCTCCTTCAAAAGGTTCTGAAGGAATTAAATCTCCACCTTTATTGCTACTAACAAGATAAGCAGCCAAACCATCTACAAAACACCAACTCTCAGATTTTCCTGATTCCTTGTCTTTGAAGGAAATCTTTAAACCTGGAGATAATACTGCTTTTGCTTTCAAAGCAGCCATAAGTTGAGATACAGAAAACTTAATATTATCAAAATATTGAGGATCAGGAAGAAATGTCACTTTTGTTCCAGTATTCTTTTTGCCTACTTTATCTAGCTTGACTAATTCTTTCTTTTTTTCACTATTCTTAAACTCTAAAAGATATTTATGGCCCCCTCTTTTAATTTCAGCAGATAAATTGAGTGATAGCGCATTGACTACAGAGACTCCTACACCATGCAAGCCTCCAGAAAACTTATAATCTTCATCAGAAAATTTTGCTCCAGCATGCAGCCTAGTAAATATTAGCTCCACTGCTGGTATACCTTCATCAGGATGCACGCCTACCGGCATGCCTCTTCCGTCGTCTTCAACACTTAACGAACCGTCCTTATGTAATTCAACATCAATAGCTGAAGCATGACCTGCTAGAGCTTCATCAATACTATTATCAATAACTTCTAGGGCTAAGTGATTTGGTCTAGAGGTCTCGGTATACATACCCGGTCTTTTTTTAACCGGATCAAGTCCAGAAAGGACTTCTATAGATTCAGCATTATATTCTCTAGCCATTGGATTTTGGCTTATTATACCTTTTTGAAATTAAAGTTAGATAAATAGAAATAAAATTAATGCTTATATATGAAGAAATCAATAATCATTTTTTAATAGCTCTAATTATTTACAAAATTAAAATAAAAGAGCTCTAAAAAACCTTATTTAAGATACTTTTCATGATATATTCATATTATTTATATGTTTATATAGATTTTAATGATATACTTACCTTAGAACTTAAACTAACTTAATTAGTAAATGAAAAAAATAGAAAAGAAAGCCATTAAACTCTATAAAGCGATTCTCCCAACTGTATATCTATCACCAGTTGTATTATGTGCTTACAGCTTTATAACTTTCTTTCAGTGGAGCAACTAAGAATCTGCTTGTTGAAGCAAACCTAGCAAGTCACTTACCTTCCTGTGGCTATGCATTTCTCTTAGCAGCTTAAGGCAGCCTCTTTTTGCTTCAACATCGTCAGTCGAATCTACTTCTTTATGCGCCTTAACTAAGATGGCTCGGAGCAACTGATTCTTTTCATCTAATATAGACTGCTCTAGACCCTCTTCCGCTTTAATCTGGTCAATTTCTTTTAAGAGCTCTGTACTAAAGATCTGTTTTGTCTTTATTAACCAAATTATTATTTCCTTATTTTCTTCAACCAACGAAGAGTAAGATTCATTAAATTTCATTGCTGAAATTAATATAAGCGCACCCCATGAATTCAATCTGGATTGTTCATACTCATCTTCAATCAAAGGTGAAAATCTTGATAAGATTTCTTGGGCAGCATTCATAAGAGCTATATTTATTTCAGGTTTCAACTTAAATCTCCCTCTAAGGTGTTCAAAATAATCTCTAAATGAATATCTCCAGGAATCCATGGAGAGAAAAGATTGATAGGATCAACATTCTTTCCTGTTTTAAATTCATTACCAGCAGAAATCCATATTGCCATTCCTTTTACACAGGCAAATAGCTCCCACCATTTCAGATCGTTATTATCAATAGTTAAACCACTAGAGCTTTCCCAAAGAGACAAAGCTTCTTGTCTGCCTATCAAATAAGCAGGTGTCTCGTGATCTTGCCAACTCCAAATGGGAGATAGCGCCCAACCTAAGTCCTCTAAAGGGTCTCCTATATGAGCCATTTCCCAATCAAGAATTCCAGTGATCTTGTTTTCCTTAAAGAGGAAATTACCATTCCTATAATCACCATGAACTAAACTTTTCTTATGGGGTTCTTTGGGCGGGCTTTCATATAGCTTCCTTATTCCCGCCTCTAATATAGGTTCTATAGATATAGAATCTTCCTTTATAACATTAACCCATTTATCCAATTCCACTTTCCAACAAGGATCTTCGTTTTTATTTTCAAATTGATTAATAAAATCATCGTTTATATCTTTTCTCGCAATATCTCCCAAAATAGACCAAAACTGTAGGCCTAATTTTTCTTCATGAGGTGAGTAGGCACTCGGAGTGAAAGGACTTGCTGACATCCCATCTAGTTTTTGCATTAACATGAAAGGAGCCCCTAAAATTTCTTCATCTTCATTTATATCTATCATTGCCGGAACAGGAACCGACGTTCCTTGATAAGCTGAATAAGCTAAATATTCGGTAATTTGAGAAGTTTCAATTAAAGAGCTTTCTTGAGTTCTTCTGAGAATCAATTTTTCTTCAGAACCCGTCTTATCCTTGACGTGAATTCTAAAAGTTTCTCTGCTAGCACCTCCAAAAACTCTTTCAAAAGACATTAGAGAAAATTCTTTATTTGTAAATTTAGAATAATAAGAAATGAATTTAGATGATAGATCGTTATTTGATTCCATATTTACTTTGAGCCATCTAACAACTCTTCAAATCCACTTGGAAAGTGGGGACCTATGAATAGCTCCTCTAGCACTCCTAGACCTTCTTTTGTTTTATTATTTTCTTTTAAAGTAAAGTCGCAAATTGCTTGGATATGTAAAAAAGGAGGATCGTGTGGATCTTCGCTTAAATCATATAAATCATAGGTAGATTGATTCTCTCCCTTAAAGTGGCCATGGCCCCATTCAGGGTGCATATACCCTAGACCACACATATAGATATGATATTTAGGTTCTAAAACCCAAAAGACCTCAGAACCATCACTTCTTTTAGCACTAAATTTAGCTTCACTAATCCTTCTGGTACCTTTTTTATAAGTAATCTCTTTTTTTAAATTAGTCAATATATTGGCCTCTTCGCCATGCTGAATAACAGAATGAGAATGAGTCGGGTTTCCTGATGAATCATCAACAAAATATAGATGAGATGTTAGATTATCAAAGTTTGCTGGAGCCCATAACCAGTAGAATTGTGGTATTTGAAGAGGAGGTAATACCTGACTATCTGGAAGGCCTACAGGTCTAATGCCCCACGATCTGTCTCTAGATCCTTTGTACTCATTTTTTGACACTTTAATTTCTTTATCTTTAAAAGAAATATGCCCGTTCCAAGTACCGTGTTGAGTCATTCTAGTAGAGTCCATAGTAGTTCTTGGACCACTTTTCATAGTCATCCTTGGCTCTTGCATAGGTTCAAACCTGCCTAGAAAGTTTAATTCAACATCTATATTTTTTTCCGGGTCT
>Ga0208639_1000081_pt1 | contig 71414 bp, 73 predicted proteins | sample ETNtaG_33_FD_185772 | JGI IMG/M metagenome (GOLD analysis project Ga0208639, IMG submission 185772) | Marine microbial and viral communities from oxygen minimum zone, Eastern Pacific Ocean - ETNP201310SV76 (SPAdes) (version 2) | ecosystem: Environmental > Aquatic > Marine > Oceanic ...
GGGACGTTCTGGACCGAGGGCACCGCCGCGGTCAACGGCGACAAGACCGTCGCCGAGGTCACTGCAGCCATCGACGCCTCATGGCCCGCCGCTGCACCAGCAGACTGAAGACCAACACGTGAGACGGGGGCGGGGCCACAAGGCCCCGCCCCCGTCTCCGTGGACCGTTCGCACCGGCAATGCCGGTGACCTAGTGTCGGGTCGGTCGTGGGGATCCCACCCTCCCCTATGGCCGGCCCGTCGCCCGTCCCCATCTGTCGTCGGAGCGCTACTCCCGGGCTCCTTAGACGCAAGAGGTAAGGCTCGCTGACATGGATGCGTTGACCGGAGCTCTCTGGGGCAGTACGGCCGCCATCGGAATCAGCATGCTGCTCTTCCTCGGAGCCAACCGACTCTTCGACCTCGTCGTCGACCGGTGGCGCCTGTTCGTGGTCGTTGTCGGAGCGTTGGGCGGAGCCGCAACATTCGGGATCCTCGCCGGAAACCGCGTCCTGGACGGCTCCCGCATCCTGTGGATAGTCGCCGGCGGAGCCATGGTCGCCGCCGTCGGGGTGGCACCCGCTCTCTTCTCCGATCGGCGCCTCCGCCTCGCTGTCGGGGTGGGCAGCGGCGCCCTGGTCGGTCTTGTGATGACATTCGTCATCGACGAGACGGTCCGACCGACCATCAGCATGGCCGGGCTGGCGCTGGTCGTCGGCGTCGCCTGCGCCGTCTATCTGATTTGCGCCTCTAGGTTCGGAAGGGTCCTTCCCGGAGGTGTGCTGGTAGCCGCCACGCTGGGTTGGACATTCGGCTGCTGGCTCCTGGGCGACATCGGGGGCGGCTCATGGTCCTCGATGGCCGTGGCCGTCATAGGTCCGACCAGCCTGCTCGGCGCGGCTCTCGGTGTCGGCCAGGTCCGGACTCGACCGGGTCGGGAGCGACTCCAGCACCGGACACGGGTCGGCGCGTTCCTCGGACCGGCCCTGCTGTTCGTGGTCCTCGGCCTGATCGTCCCCCTGGCCCGCACCATCTACCTCTCTCTCTACGACGCCCGGGGCAGGAACTGGGTGGGATTCAAGAACTACGGCGAGATCCTCACCAACGACCGGAGCATCGACCTGGCCGACTGGGCGAACATCTTCACCAGTCGACTGTTCGTCGGTGGTGTCGGCCTGCTCACCGTCGGTGCCATCGTCGGCCTGGGGCACGGCCGGCGACGCGGCCGTGCCCTCGAACCAGTAGCCGGTTCCGTCGTCCCGGCGGTGGCTGGTGGCTTACTGCTGGTCTTCGCCGTGTTCTCCAGCCTCCGCGGAACGGTCATGAACAATCTGTGGTGGTTGATCGTCGTCACCCTGTTCTCCACCGGCCTCGGCCTGGCTGCAGCCGTGCTCGCCGACCGGGCCCGGTTCGAGGCATTGGCCAAGAGCCTCGTCTTCCTACCCATGGCCATCTCGTTCGTCGGGGCCGGGATCATCTGGCGCTTCATGTACATCGCCCGGCCTCCCCAGAAGCCCCAGACGGGGGCGCTCAACGCCGTATGGGTCGGCCTCGGCAAGCTTGCCCCCGGCACGGCGGGACAGGCCGTCGGCCTGGTCGTCCTAGCCGTGCTGACTGCCGGGATGGCCGGCCTCTGCCTGTTCGGCGTCCGTCGCCGCCAGAACGCAATCGCCATCGGTGCGGCGCTGAGCGCCCTCCCGGTGTTGTGGTTGGCCTACCGTCTGGTCGGCCCGGGTCTCGGAGGGGTCGAGGAAGGCCCCCTAGGACTTCCGATCGGCAAGCCGATCCTGTTCGCCCAGGAGGGTCCATTCAACAACGTCTGGCTGATGGTCGTCCTCATCTGGATCCAGACCGGATTCGCCATGGTCATTCTCTCGGCGGCCATCAAGGCCGTGCCCGGCGACATCATCGAGGCCGCCCGCGTCGACGGGGCAAACGACCGACAGGTGTTCTTCCGCGTGACCCTGCCGACCATCGTTCCCACCATCATCGTGATCGTCACCACCCTGATCGTCCTGGTCATGAAGGTGTTCGACATCGTCCGGGTCATGACGAACGGCAACTTCGGTACCCAGGTCATCGCCAACGAGATGTGGCAGCGCACCTTCACCGAATTCAACCTGGGACTCGGCTCAGCGTTGGCCGCCGTGCTCTTCCTCGGCGTGGTGCCGGCCATGGCCCTCAACGTGCGTCGCCTGCAGCGAGGCAGGGTCTGATCATGGCTGCCACTCCGACCGACGCTGTCCGGCGCCCGGCGATCGGCCAGACCCGACCCGTCGACCGCACCGGCCGACTCGTCTACGGCCTGCTGAGGGCCGTGCCCGCCTGGGTGCTGTGGCTCCTGGTCATCGTGTGGAGTGTTCCCACCGGCAGCCTGCTGCTGAACTCGTTCCGCACCCGGGACGCCCAGCGGGCCACTGGCTGGTGGGCGTCGTTCACCGAGGGCGGTTGGACGCTCGACAACTACAGCGACGTGCTCTCCTCATCGAACCAGACCGGTGGGCTGTTCCAGGCGCTCCTCAACTCGTTCGCCATCGCCATCCCGGCAACCGTCATCCCGGTGGCCATCGCAGCGATGGCCGCCTACGCCTTTGCCTGGATCCCCTTCAAGGGCCGGGAGTGGCTGTTCATCCTCACCGTGTCCCTGTTGGCCCTCCCCAACCAGGTGGCGCTGCTGCCCCTGCTACAACTCTTCGCCGGTGGCGCCCACTGGACCGTCCCCGGCAGCGGAACCGTAGTCACCCTGTTCCCCGACCTGAGCCTGGCCGGCACGCCAACCGCCGTCTGGCTCACCCACACGGCGTTTGCCATGCCGTTCGCCATCTTCCTGCTCCACAACTACATCTCGTCGCTGCCCGGCGAACTCTTCGAAGCCGCCCGCATCGACGGCGCTGACCACTTCACCATCTTCTGGCGCCTCGTGGTACCCCTATCGGTGCCCGCTCTGGCCGCCTTCACCATTTTCCAGTTCCTGTGGACATGGAACGACTACCTGGTCGCCATCACCATGATCGGCGCCAACGGCGCCAACTATCCGGCGACCATCAAGATCGCCTCCATGGCCGGCGAGTTCGGTATGCGGGAACACCTGCTGTCGGCCGGAGCCTTCGTCCAAGCCGGGGTACCCATGCTGGTCTTCTTTGCCCTCCAGCGCTACTTCGTGCGCGGCCTCCTCGCCGGCTCGGTCAAGACGTGAACCAACCCCGCGCGAACACTCCGACAACCACCGGAGAACGCCAATGAGCGACAACCTGGTCCGGACCGGCCCGCGCGACCTAGGAAGTGGCCTGGCGCCGGTCGGGCCGCTGGCCCTCGGCCTGTGGCGCTACACAACCGACGACCTCGACGCAGCCTCCGGCTTGGTCGAGGCGGCCGTCGACCTGGGCATGAACCTGGTCGACAACGCCGACGTCTACGACCTCATCGAAGCTTCCGACGGGGTGCCGCTGCCTTGACTGACCTGTTGCGCTACGGGGTGATCGGCACCGGGATGATGGGTGTCGAACACATTCGCGATGTCCAGGCCCTTGACGGGACCGAGGTGGTCGCCCTCTGCGACCCCGACGAGGGCTCACTGGCCGCCGCTCGGGAAGTGGTCGGTGGCAGCCCGGACTGCTTCACCGACCACCGCGACCTACTTGCTGCCGGCAGATGCGACGCCGTCGTGGTGGCCACCCCCAACATGACCCATGTCGACATCCTCCTCGACGTGATCGCAGCCGCCATGCCAGCTCTGGTCGAGAAGCCCCTGTGCACCACCGTCGCCGACTGCCGACGGGTCGTCGACGCGGCAGGGACCGACCACCTGGTCTGGGTCGGACTCGAATACCGGTACATGCCGGCCATCTCCCGTCTAATCGAGCAGGTGTCCGCAGGGGTGGTCGGCCCGGTCCGCATGGTGGCCATTCGTGAACACCGCTTCCCGTTCCTGGACAAGGTCGGCCACTGGAACCGGTTCAACGCCAACACCGGAGGCACCCTGGTCGAGAAGTGCTGCCACTTCTTCGACCTGATGCACCTCATCACCGGTGCCCGCCCGGCACGGGTGGTGGCCTCGGGCAGTCAGGACCTCAACCACCTCGACGAACGCTACGACGGGCATACCCCCGACATCCTCGACAACGCCTATGTGATCGTCGACTTCGACTCGGGTGCCCGGGCGATGCTCGACCTGTGCATGTTCGCCGAGGCGACCCGCAACCAGGGGGAGGTCAGCGTGGTCGGCGACCTGGGCAAGGTGGAGGCGTTGGTGACCGACTCGGTCGTCCGGACCGGAATCCGCGGTCGGCACCAGATCGGCGACGTCGACGAGATGAAGGCCGAGAATCCCGAGGTCCGCTACCAGGGCCTCCACCACGGCGCCTCCTACGTCGAGCACGTGCGATTCCGCGACGCCCTCCTGTCCGGCGACGGTCCCGAGAGTGGCCCCGAGGAGGGGCTCTGGTCGGTAGCCGTCGGGGTAGCCGCCCAGTTGTCCATCGACGAGGGGCGAAGCGTCGACATGGATGAAGTGCTTGATGGTCCGGGAGGAGGCCACCATGGGTGAGGGAGGACCTCGTTGCGAGATCGGCTGGTCAGCGCCCTCTGCGATGAAGACTACAAGTTTCTCGGAGTGCCCGACCCGGACCTCCGCGGTTCCTGGGAGCACTGCCGCGACATCGTCCTGGCCGCAGAGGCATCCGGGTTCGACAACGTCCTGCTGCCCTCGGGCTACGCGTTGGGTGTCGACAGCACCGCCTTCGCCGCCGGAATCGCCCCGGCCACCACACGCAGCCAACTGCTGCTCGCCGTACGCATGGGAGAGATGTGGCCACCGCAACTGGTCCGACAACTCGCCACCATCGACCGGATGGCCTCCGGGCGGTTGGCCGTCGACATCATCTCGGGCGACCTGCCCGGTGAGAGCCTCGACTCGGAGCCCCGGTATGCGCGGACCCGGGAGTACATGCAGGTCGTGCGGGCCCTCCTCGACGGACAGTCGGTCGACCACCACGGTGGGTTTCTCGACCTCGTCCTGGATCCCCCGGGAGCCACCACCGTGTCGGGCCACTGTCCGCCGTTCTACCTAGGCGGATTCTCCGAGGCGGCCAAGGAGACCGCCGCCGCCGAATCCGACGTGTTCCTCACCTGGCCCGACACCGTCGAGGGGGTGGCGGCCACCGTCGACGACATGGCCGCCCGAGCCGCTCGTTACGGACGCAACCTGCGGTGCGGGCTGCGCAGCCATGTGATCGTGCGGGACACTGAAGCCGAGGTCCGGGTCGCCGCAACACGCCTCGTCAGCAAACTCGACGACAACCGAGGCACCACCATCCGGAACCTTTCGCTGGATGCCGCCTCGGTCGGGGTGTCGCGCCAGAGCGAGTTACGCGACCTCTCCGACGACGAAGGCTTCGTCGAAGACGGCCTGTGGACCGGAATCGGGAGGGCTCGCAGCGGCGCCGGGGCGGCCATCGTCGGCGATTCCGACCAGGTGTTGGCCAAACTCGAGGCCTACCGGTCCGTGGGCATTGAGGCCTTCATCCTCTCCGGCTATCCGCACCTCGCCGAATGCGATCTGGTGGGGCGCCACATGCTGCCACGCATCGACCACGGGCTGCTCCCGCCGTCCTGAACGTCGGTGGGAGCCGGCCGATCCCCAGTCGGGTGTCGGTCAGGAGCGGATGGCCAGAAGGGTGTCCGGGTCGAAGAAGTGGAGTCGCCCGGTGTCCACGACCAATTCGAGGCGGTCGCCGGACCTGACCCTGGAGCGGGAGTCCACCCGGGCAACCATCAGCGTCGTATCGTCCAGGTCCTCGAGGGCGTCCGGGTCGCCGGAGTCGATCACCGGGGCATCGAGTGGGAAGTGGATCAGCAGGTCCGGACCCAGTGCCTCGGTCAGGTCGACTTCTACGGTCAGGCGGGGGAGGTCGTCGTCGCCGACTGAGGCGTTCTCCATGGTCTCCGGGCGGATGCCGACCACTACGTCCCGGCCGTCGTAACCGGCCAGGGCCGGCCGGTCGGCCACCACCGTGTCGGCCAGCGGCATCCGGTTGCTGCCCAACTCCAGGGTCCACGAACCGTTGTCGGCGACCAGTCGGGCCTGGCGCAGGTTCATCGCCGGGGCACCGATGAACCCGGCCACGAACACGTTGTCCGGCGAGCGGTAGAGGACGGAGGGTTCGTCGATCTGTTGCAGTACGCCGTCTTTGAGCACCGCCACACGGTCGCCCATGGTCATCGCCTCCACCTGGTCGTGGGTGACGTAGAGGGTGGTTGCCTCCAGTCGGTGTTGGAGGCGGGTGATCTCGGCCCGCATCTGTACCCGCAGCTTCGCGTCGAGGTTCGACAGCGGCTCGTCCATCAGGAACACCGCCGGGTCCCTCACGATTGCCCGGCCCATCGCCACCCGCTGCCGCTGTCCACCTGAGAGTTGCGCCGGTTTGTTCCCCAGCAGGGGTTCCAACTCCAGGATCCGGGCAGCCTCGGAGACCTTGGCGTCGATCTCGGACTTGGGTAGGCCGGCCAGGCGCAGCGGAAAGGCGATGTTGCGGGCCACGTCCAGGTGGGGGTACAGGGCGTAGTTCTGGAACACCATCGCGACGTTGCGGTCCCTGGGTTGCACGTCGTTCATCGGTTCGTCGCCGATGGTGAGCGTTCCCGACGTGATCTCCTCGAGCCCCGCCACCATGCGCAGCGCTGTCGACTTGCCGCATCCCGATGGGCCGACGAGTACCAGGAACTCGCCGTCGTCGATGTCGACGCTGAGCCCGTCGACGGCCCGGAAGCCGTTCGGGTAGTCCTTCGTCAGACCGTCTAGGGAAACATTCGCCATGTCGTGCTTTCGTTGTAAACGCTTTCAGTGCTGTGGATGTTACCGGAGCGAAAGTCCGGGCCGATCGGTGCGGATGACGACAGGGCCGGCTCCCGGGCCGGCGGTGGTTCGGCGGCACGACATCGCCGGGAAATCAGGGGGCCGGATGCCGACACCCGGGCCCGAGCCCCTGAATAGGGTACGGTCCCCGTCGATTCCGAACCGGGGAGGAGAGCGTGGCCAGCGCCGAACGGCAGGGAACCGAACTGTTGGCCGTGGCAGACGTGAACGTCGGGGGCGACCGGCCGCACGACATCCGGGTCCACGACGACCGCTTCTGGGGGAGGGTGCTGCGCGACCGCGAGCTCGGCCTGGGCGAGGCCTACCAGGACGGCTGGTGGGACGCCGACCGCCTCGACGAGTTCCTCGTGCGGGTGTTCACCGCCGACCTGCGTGCCGCAATCCGGCCAAGCCCCTCGCTCGTCTGGAACGTGCTGCGGGGACGGATCGTGAACCGCCAGACCACCAGCCAAGCCGTCCGCAATGCACAGGCGCACTACGACATCGGCAACGACCTCTACCTGCGGATGCTCGGCGACGAGATGGTCTACAGCTGCGCCCACTGGAAGGACGCCGACGACCTGGCGTCCGCCCAGGCGGCCAAGTTGGACCTGGTCTGCCGCAAGCTCGGACTCGAGCCCGGGATGCGGGTGCTCGACATCGGCTGTGGCTGGGGCGCCTTCGCCCACCACGCCGCTGCCAACCACGGTGTCCACGTCACGGGCATCAGCCCCGCCGGCGAACAGGTCGACGAGGCCAGGCGGCGCGCCGGCAACCTGTCCGTGGAGTTCCACCAGCAGGACTACCGGGACGTCGAGGGCGAGTTCGACCGGATCGTCAGCATCGGGATGATGGAACACGTCGGGCCCCGCAACTTCGGCACCTTCTTCGACCGGTGCCGTGACCTGCTGGTGCCCGACGGTCTGATGCTCCACCACACCATCGGATCGAATGAGTCGAAGGACAACACTGACGCCTGGTTCGACCGCTACATCTTCCCGGGCGGCGTCGTTCCGTCCCTGCACCAGATCGCCGGCGCCTCGCAACCGCACTGGACCGTCGAGGACGTCCAGAACCTGGGCCCCGACTACGACCGGACCCTCCTGGCCTGGCACGACAACATCGAGGCCCGCTGGCACGAGATCCCCGACTACGACGAGCGGTTCCGCCGGACGTGGCGCTACTACCTGCTGTCGTCGGCCGCCTCGTTCAGGGTCCGCAACCTGCAGGTCTTCCAGGTCATGTTCCGCCGCACCGTACGGGTCTCGCCCCGCTACGACGCAGCGCGCTGAACCCTGCGGGGGCCGGCCCGCGTCGGCGGCGGAGCCTGAAGTGGACCAGACTCGGTAGCGATGGACTTCGACCTTCCGCCGGACGACGACCCACGCCGCCTCGAGGTGAGGGCGTGGCTCGAGGCCAACCCCGAGCCCACCCCGGACGAACTCCTGGACGCCGGCTACACGGTTCCGCACTGGCCGGCGCCCTGGGGCATCGAGGCCGACCCGATGCACCAGATCGTGATCGACGAGGAACTGCGACGGGCCGGCGTGCGACGGCCCGACAACGCGATCGGCATCGGTTGGGCGGCACCCACGATCCAGTTGGCGGGCACCGAGGAGCAGAAGCAGCGGTACCTGCGGCCTATCTTCACCGGCGAGGAGTTCTGGTGCCAGATGTTCTCCGAGCCCGACGCCGGCTCGGACCTCGCCAACCTGGGCACCCGGGCCGTTCGCGACGGAGACGAGTACGTCGTCAACGGGTCCAAGATCTGGACCAGCGGTGGCCACCTGGCGAAGTTCGGCATTCTCATCGCCCGGACCGACCCGGACGTACCCAAGCACAAGGGCATCTCCTACTTCATCTGTCCGACGGACCTGCCGGGCATCTCGATGTCGCCGATCATCGACCCCACGACCGCACATTCCTTCAACCAGGTGTTCTTCGACGACGTGCGGCTTCCCGCCGACCTGCTCGTCGGCGCCGAGGGCGACGGCTGGCGCCTCGCCCGGGTGACGCTCGCCAACGAACGGGTGTCGTTGTCGTCGGCCGGTTCGCTCTGGGGTGCCGGGCCGTCGGCCGAGGACCTGCTCGAACTGGTCCGCCGCACCGGCGGCTGTGACGACCCGGTCCTGCGCCAGAAGATGGCGTCCCTCAAGTGCGAGGCCGAGGTGCTGCGCCTCAACCGACTGCGGACACTCTCGGCGAAGTTGGCCGGGCGCACGCCGGGCGTCGAGGCGTCGATCCAGAAGGCGATGGCCGACGACCACGGCCAACACGTCATGGAACTGGCCAAGGAACTCGCGGGTACCTCCGGGATGCTCATCGGTTCCGGCCCGAAGGGCGTGCTTCGTCAGGTGCTCGAGGAGAGCTTCACCGAGAACCTCCTGCGCACCCGCCAGTTCCCGGACGTGTCCTCGATCTGGCACTACGGGTTCATCTTCTCGCCGGCGCTCACGCTCGGCGGCGGAACCTTCGCCGTGCAGCGCAACATCATCGGTGAGCGCGTGCTCGGCCTGCCCCGCGACATCGACGTCGACTCCGGGAAGACCTGGTCCGAGACACGCACAGGTGCCTCCGCCGGAAGTGGAGCCTGACCCCATGCGGGCAGGGGACCTCACCACCCCGGCCCTGCTCGCCGACGCAGGGGTGCTCGCCCACAACGTGGCGACGATGTCCGCCCAGCGTCCGGGGCCGGCGCTGCGCCCCCATGTCAAGGCGTTCAAGTGCACGGCGCTGGCCGGCCGCCTGGCAGGTGCCGGCCACACCGGCTTCTGCTGCGCCACCGTGCGCGAGGTCGAGGGCATGGCCGCCGCAGGGCTGGGCGCCGACCTGCTGCTCGCCAACGAGGTACTCGACGCCCGCCGCCTGGGGGCCCTCGTTGCAACGGACACTGCCCGGGTGACCGTCGCCGTCGACTCGCCGGAGACGATCGCCGCTGCGGCCGCCGGCGGGGTGGGGGAGGTCCTGATCGACGTCGACGTGGGCATGCCCCGCTGCGGCTGCGACCCGGTCGACGCCGGCCGCCTGGCCGACGAGGCTCGGGTTGCCGGCCTGACGGTGCGTGGCGTCATGGGCTACGAGGGCCACCTGATGCACGACCCGAAGGCCGACCGTCGGGCGGCGGCGGTTGCCGATGCGATGGCGATCCTCGCCGCGGCCCATGCTGAGGTCGGCGGCGACGTGGTCTCCGGCGGCGGAACCGGATCCTGGGACAGCAACCGCCTGGTGACCGAGTTGCAGGCCGGTTCGTATGTGCTTATGGACGGTGACTACGCCCGCATGGGCCTGCCGTTCCGGGAGGGCCTCGTCCTGCTCACTACCGCCGTGTCGGTGGGCAACCGCGGGTGGGCCGCCCTCGACGGCGGCCTCAAGGCCCTGGCGATGGACAGCGGTGACCCGGTCCTCGTCGGCGACGGCGAGGTGTTGTTCTGCTCCGACGAGCACACGACCGTCACCGGTTCGTTCACCGTCGGCGAACGGGTCGGGCTGCGGCCCGCACACATCGATCCGACGATCGCCAAGCACGACACCCTCCACCTCGTCGACGACGTGTCGGCGGGCGCCGACGCCGAGGTTCTCGAGTCGTGGCCGGTCGACCTGCGGGGCTGGTGACCCGCATGTCAACGGGAAACGGCATCAGGTCCGACGGCACCTGGCGCAACTGGGCCGGCAACCAGGTGGCCCGCCCGGTCCGTATCGAGCGACCGTGCACGGAGCAGGAGGTGTCTGCGCTGGTGCGTCGCGCAGTCGCCGACGGCCGACGGGTCCGGGTGGTGGGCGCCGGCCACTCGTTCACGGCGATCGCCGTCACCGACGACGTGCTCGTCACCCTCGACGACCTCGCCGCCGTGGTCGACATCGACCGGGAGTCCGGGCTCGTGCGGGTCCAGGCCGGCATTCGGCTGACCGCCCTCAACCCACTGCTCCACGCCGCCGGCCTGGCGATGCCCAACCTGGGCGACATCGCCTACCAGTCGGTGGCCGGCGCCATCTCGACCTCGACGCATGGCACGGGCCTCGGATTCCGGAGCATCGCCGAAGGGGTTGTCGGCCTGCGCCTCGTGACCGGCGACGGCTCCATCGTCGGCTGCGACGGTGGCCAGAACGCCGACCTGCTGCACGTCGCCCGGGTCGGGCTCGGTGCGCTCGGGATCATCACCGAGGTGACACTCCAGTGCGTGCCGGCCTTCAACCTCCACGCCATCGAGGAGGTGCTGCCCATCGACGAGGTGCTCGACGGATTCGACGAGATCGCCGGATCCACCGACCACACCGAGTTCTTCTGGATGCCGCACACCGGCCGGGCGCTACTCAAGCGCAACACCCGCACCACCGAGGCGCCGCCACCGGCCCGCAACCGGCGCCATGCGCTGCGCCGCCGCTGGAAGCGCTTCAAGAACAAGGAGTTGATGGAAAACGCGGTGTTCGGCGCCCTCAACCACCTCGGCCGCATGCGGCCTTCGCTGGTCCCGCGCCTCAACGGCCTGGTCGCCGGCGACGGTCGGGCCGAGTACCTCACCACCAGTTACGACGTGTTCGCCAGCCCCCGCAGGGTGCGCTTCTACGAAATGGAGTACGCCGTCCCCAGCGGGCACGGGCTGGAGGCGTTCCGACGGGTGCAGGAGGTCGTCGACGGCCTCGGCCGACCGATCTCGTTTCCCGTCGAGTACCGCATCCTGGGCGGCGACGACATCCCGCTGTCGACGGCGTCCGGTCGCGACACGGTGTTCATCGCGGTGCACGTCTTCCGGGGCACGCCGTACGAGGACTACTTCAGGGGCGTCGAGGCCGTCATGGACGACTACGACGGTCGCCCCCACTGGGGCAAGCTCCACTTCCAGTCGGTCGACACGCTCGCCGACCGCTATCCGGGATGGGAGGCGTTCCGGGCTGCGCGGGCCCGCCTGGACCCGGAAGGCCGCTTCTCGAATGACTACCTGGACCGGGTGCTGGGGCCGGCCACCTGAGGAAGAGCACCGGCTCCGGAGGCGAGGGCGCACACCAGTGCCACGGATCCGAACATCACATAACCGACCATCATCGGCGTGACCGAGTCGGTGATACGGGAATTGAGCAGGAACGACAGCACCGAGCCACCGGCCGTGCTCACGAACCCGATGATCCCCGATGCCGAACCGGCCATCTCGCCCATCGGGTCGAGCGCCAGCGACGTACCCGTGGGCACGAGTATCGTCATGAAGGAGTTGACGACGGCTATGCCGATGACCCATACCCAGAACGATGGCTGGCCGTCGGCCGCCACCGAGAGCAGCAGGAGCGTTGCGCTGAGGGTGACCCCGCACACGAGGCTTACGACGGCCACGTGGTGGGCGCCGTAGCGGGAGATGAACCGGTTGACGGTGAAGAAAGCGGCAGCCATGAGCCCGCTACTCGCACCGTAGAGAAGGGCGAACAGGTCGGCCCGGTCGTACACGATGTCGAAGATCGGCTGCGAGCTCGCGAGGTACGTGAAGAAGGCGCCGTAGACGAAGGTCGTGGCGAGCAGGTAGGCGACGGCGATACGGGTCGTCAGCACGAGCCGAAAGGCAGCCAGCGTCGGTCCGACCCGTAGCGGGCGCCGGTTGGCGGGGTCGAGCGTCTCGCCGAAGCGCACGGCCCAGACGGCGAGGCCGGCACAGGTGACCAGCGCCGATCCGAACACCCAGCGCCATGACGCCACCGCCAGGATGGCTTCGCCGAACATCGGCGCCACGATCGGACCGAGCAGGAAGAACCCCATGACGATCGAGATGACCCGGGCCATCTGGTCGCCCCGGTACAGGTCGCGGGCGATGGTGAAGCGCAGGAGCCCGGCGGAAGCGGCACCGAAACCCCACAGTGCCCGGGCGACCAGCAGAGTCGTGAGACTGGGGGCGAGCATCGAGGCGAAGGCCCCAGCGGCGTAGATCCCGAGCCCGGCCAACAGGACGGGTGAGCGGCCGAAGCGGTCGGCCAGTGGGCCGTAGACGACCTGGCCGAGCGACAATCCGAATATGTAGACGCTGACTATCCGGGTGACGGAGTTGTCGCCCGGGGCCAGGTCGAAGGTGGAACGGATCTCGTCGAGGGCCGGCAGGATCGGGTCGATCCCGAAGGCCATGAGCGTCGCCAGCGCCGCCAGGAAGGCGATGACGTGCCGGTCAGAACGCGTCCCCGGATTTTGCATCGCCGGAGTCTGCCAGAGGACTTCAGGTCGGTTGTCAGCGGACCAGTTGGTTGGCGACATGGACCTGAGCCGCGGGAACCTTCCGCCCCGGACCCGCCTGCCGATAGGCGGGGCCGTCATCGAGGTCACCGACCAGTCCCACACCGGTTGTGCCAGGTTCTCCTCCCGGTACGGCCTCGACGCCCTGCGCCTCGTCAACTCCGAAGTCGGCCGCGACCTCAAACTGCGAGGTGTCAACGCCCGGGTTGCGGAGCCCGGCCCATCAACCGGGCCGACCGCATGATGAAGGCGTGGACATCACCTGGGTGGCCCCACGGCTACCCTCAGCGCCATGGGTGGACTGACGCCGGAGGCTCCCGGAGACGATGTCGAACTCGAGTCGCTCGAGGCCGACCTGGCGGTGATCGAGGCCGCAATGGAAAAGGCCGACGCCGGCGACCTCGACGGCTACGAGGAGGTCATCGCCGGACTCGGCGACGCACCCCCGGAGCCAGGCCCGTCAGAGCAGGTCGGGGACGGTGCCGTCGGGGATGAGTTCGACGCGGGGCCCGAGGGACAGCCCGCCGTCTGACCACTCCAGCCAACGGCCCGCCAGGTTGGCTAACCGACTCAACGGTTCCCCACACGCCTTCTCCAGCGCGTAGATCACGCCGCCGTGGGTGAGGACAAGCGCATCGCTGTCGGTCCGGGCCACGACCCGGCCCAGGGCCGCACCCACCCGCTCCATCAGGGCGACATCGCCCTCATAGCCCTCAGGGCGAGTTCCCGAATCGAGGTGGCCCGGCCAGCCAGCCTCTATCTCGTCGCGGGTCAGGCCCTGCCACGGGCCGGCATCGCGCTCCATGAGGTCGGGATCCGTCGGCACCGGGCCCACACCCAGCTCAGCGGCGATGACCACGGCGGTGTCGGCGGCCCGCCGCAACGGCGAGGCGGTTACCGATTCGAAGGTCCCGAGGGTCCGGGCGGCTGCCTCCGCCTGGCGTAGGCCGCGTTCACTCAGTGGCGGATCCGCCTGTCCCTGCCAGCGTCCGACGGCGTTCCATTCCGACTCACCATGGCGGACGAGCAACAGGCGTGGCACGGACGCCGACCGTACCGGCCTTGGGAGCGGACAGGGCACCTCCCTACACTTGCGGGCATGGCCGTACTTCGTCTCTTCGCCTCCGTGCGCGTCGCCGCCGGAACCGGCGAAGTCGAGGTCCCCGGATCCACCGTCAGCCAGGTCGTGGGAGCCGCCTGTGATCGCTTCGGCACCGAGTTCGCCGGCCTCGTCCAGAACTGCCGTGTCTGGCTCAACGGCGACCCCGCCGCCGGCGACGAGCCGGTCTCCGCCACCGACGAGGTGGCGATCCTGCCACCGGTGTCCGGAGGTTGCTGATGCGCCACCTGGCCGTGCTTTCGATGCACACCTCACCGCTGGTCCAGCCCGGCTCCGGGGACGGCGGCGGGATGACCGTCTACGTTCGTGAGATCGTGTGTTCCCTCGCCAGGGCGGGTGGACAGGCCACCGTGTTCACCCGCCGTACCGATGACAGGACCCCCGAGGTCGTCGAGGTCGAACCGGGCTTCCGGGTCGTACAGGTCGATGCCGGCCGCCACGACCTTCCCAAGGAGCGGCTCCCGGAGGTCGTCGACGAGTTCGCCGACCGGACCTCCAGCCACCTCGTCGACGATGACTTCGACGGCCTGCTCGCCAACTACTGGTTGAGCGGACAGGCCGGACACCGGCTCAAGCACGAGCTCGACCTGCCGCTCATCACGGTCTTCCACACCCTGGCCCGGGTCAAGGCCGAGACCGGCGACTTCGAGCCACAGCGGCGCATGGACGCCGAAGCCGAGGTCATCCGCTGTTCCGACGTGATCCTTGCCAACAGCGGCGAGGAGGTTCGCCAACTCGTCCACCACTACGGTGCCGTCGAGTCCCGGATCGAGATCGTGCCACCCGGTGTCGACCACTCCCTGTTCTCGCCGGGCTTCCAGGACGATGCCCGCGACGCCCTCGGCATCGGCCCCGGCGAACTGCTGCTCTTCGTGGGCCGGATCCAGCCGTTGAAGGGCGTCGACGTGGCGATCCGCACCCTTGCCGAACTCGATCGGCCCGACGCCAGGCTCGCCGTCGTAGGTGGGGCCAGCGGTGTCGACGGCCCAGCCGAGGAACTCCGGGTCCGTCGGCTCGTCGCCGAACTCGGCCTCACCGACCGGGTGCTGTTCGTCCCCCCGCAGACACACGGCCAGTTGGCGACCTGGTACCGGGCGTCCGACGTGGTCGTCATGCCCAGCCGGTCCGAGTCGTTCGGGTTGGTCGCACTCGAGGCCGCAGCTTGCGGTGTTCCGGTCGTCGCCGCCTCGGTCGGAGGCCTCCGCACCCTTGTGCGCCACGGCCGTACCGGCTACCTGGTCGAGGGTCGCCGACCCGCCGACTATGCAGCCCACGTGTCCTCCCTGCTCGACGACTTCGCCGGCGCCACTGAGATGGCGATCTGCGCGGCCGAACATGCCTGGTCCTACACGTGGGCGACCACCGCCGCACGCCTGCACCGCGTCTGCGACGACATCTCGCTGCGGACGCTGGTCGACTGTTCCTGAGCCCCTGGCCCGCCCGTCTGGCAGGGCACCGAACTAGCGTGCCCCCGATGGACGAGTCGCCACCGCTCTCCGCCGAGGAGCAGGATCGGCTGGTCGTACTGATCGATGCCTGGCTGGGACGCCAGGTGTTGGAGAATCCGGTGCTCGCTGCCGTCGACCGGGATCCCGACGTCGGCCCGTCCGAACAGCGCTGGCACGTGCGGGTAATGGGAGAGGAGAAGGACACCTTCACCCTGCGGTTCACGCTGCGTCAGCGGATGCTCCACTACGAGACCTACGTGATGCCGGCGCCCGAGGAGAACCATGGTGCCTTCTTCGAACACCTGCTGCGCCGGAACCGGAAGCTGGTCGGGGCCACCTTCTGCATAGGAGAGGAGGAAGCCGTCTTCCTGGTGGGCGCCGTGCCGGCCCGGTCGGTGGACGACGCCGAACTCGACCGCCTGCTCGGGACGCTGTGGACTGCAGTCGAGCAGTGCTTCGGCCCGGCGACGAGGATCGGGTTCACCTCCCGGTTCACCAACTGATCTGTTCTGTTGCCTTTCATGCTATTTCAATCTAAACTCGTCCTCGGGTCCGGTGGCCGGTACGTCGGGGATCGATCGGGGAAGTGCGATCCCGGGTGGATCGACCACCGGGCCCACACGCTGACCCCTGAGATCGAGCCATGACCGTGCAACGCCCGGCCCGCTCGTTGATCTTCTCGGTCACGGCGATGGGCCTGCTCAGCAACGCGCTGCTGATGAGCTCGACCCCCGAGATCCTCGAGACCTTCGGGGCGCCCACCTCCCGGGCCGGCCTGCTGATCGCCTGTGGCACGGTGACCGGCATCGTGGCGGCCCCGACGATGGGCTTCCTGGCCGACCGCTATGGCCGCAAGCGGGTGCTCATTCCGTGCCTCGTCGTGTTCGGGGTCTTCGGAGCACTCGGAGGCCTCGCCCCGTCGTTGGGCTGGCTGCTGGCCGCACGGGTCTGCCAGGGCGCCGGATCGGCCGGCCTCATCAACCTCGCCGTCGTCATCATCTCCGACCACTGGCAGGGCCTCGACCGGGCCCGACTCATCGGACAGAACTCGGCGGTCATCACCACCTGCCTCGCCGTGTTCCCCTTCCTGGGTGGTGTCACCACCGACCTCGTCGGCTGGCGGTGGATGTTCGGCTTCTACGCGGTGGCGCTAGTCGTGGCAGCCGTCCTGGCCGCCCGCCTGGTCGATGCCTGGGAGCCACGTCCCGTCACCGTCGGCGCACAGTTGCGCGACGCCCTGTCCGAAGTCCGCCGCCCGGCCATGGCCACCGTCATCTGCCTGGACGGGGTGATCTTCTTCGTCATGTTCGGCCTGTTCCTGACCGTCATGCCGATCTACCTCGACGAGACGTTCGGCCTCGGTCCGACCCAGCGGGGGCTGGTCGCTGCAGCGCCGGCCATCACCTCCACGATCTCGGCGCTGGTGGTGGCCCGTGCCCGCAGCCGGCTCTCCGCCGCACGACTGGTGCAGGTCGGCATCGCCGTGTTCGGCCTCACCTTCCTCCTGATGGGGATCGGGCCGTTGTGGCTCCTTGTGGTCGGCGCCGCTGTCTACGGACTCGCCGAGGGCCTCACGATTCCGACGCTGCAGGACCTCGTTGCCGAGTGGGCGCCCGAACAGGTGCGAGGCGTGGTCATGGCGATGTCGATCGGCGTACTCCGCCTGGGCCAGACCTCCGGGCCGCTCACCTTCGGATTCGCACTGGCCCTCTGGTCCGGCCAGGTCATCTTCGTCCTCGCCGGGGCCGGAGTGATCGCCCTTGCCGGGATCGTCGCCGTCAGCCGGGTGATCGAGACCGGCGGTCCGGCAGTCACCCGGTAGGTTCGCGGCATGACGGCGAAGCTCCAGGTGATCGGCGGCGGAAAGATGGGCGAGGCCCTCCTCGGGGGCCTCGTGGCCGACGGCTGGGCGATGCCAGACGAACTCCACGTGGCCGAACCCGACGCCTCGAGACGAGACGCCCTGTCCGCAGCGATCCCCGGCCTCCCCGTCGGCCCCGATCCGGTCGCTGGCGCCGACACCCTGGTCGCCGTCAAGCCCGACGTGGTTCCCGCGGTCTGCGAGATCCTCGCCGACCTCGGCGTCGCCCGGGTGCTTTCCATCGCCGCCGGCGTGCGTCTCGCCACCTTCGAGTCGATCCTCGGTGACGGGGTCCCTGTCGTGCGGGCCATGCCCAACACCCCGTCGCTGGTTGGTGTCGGTGCCGCCGCCATCGCCGCCGGCTCCCTCGCCGGACCCGACGACCTCGACTGGGCGACCGGCATCCTGTCGGCCGTCGGCACCGTCGTCGTCGTCGACGAACCGCTGCTTGACGCCGTCACCGGCCTGTCCGGTTCCGGCCCGGCCTACGTCTTCCTCCTCGCCGAGGCCCTCGTCGATGCCGGCGAGGCCGCCGGACTCCCCCGCGAGACTGCTGCCGCACTTGCCGAGCAGACGCTCCTGGGCGCCGCCACCCTCCTGCACCAGGGCGACGACCCGCCTGCGACTCTTCGCCAGAACGTCACCTCCAAGGGCGGCACCACGGCCGCCGGCCTGGCCGTATTCGAGGAGGGCGGCTTCCGCGACCTCGTGCGTGACGTCGTAGCCGCCGCCACCGAGCGGTCCCGCGAGTTGGGGGCCGGTTGAGATGAGCCTCCGCTACGACACGGTTTCGTTCCTCTCCGACTACGGCCTCGATGACGAGTTCGTCGGCGTCGTGCACTCGGTGCTCATGGGCCACGCCCCAGGAGTCGTCGTCGTCGACATCACCCACGGCATCCCGGCCCACGACGTGCGGGCCGGCTCGCTGGCCCTTGCCCGCAGCGTCCCCTACCTGTGCCCCGGCGTTGTCCTCGCCGTCGTCGACCCCGGGGTCGGTGGCGAACGCCGCAGCATTGCCGTCGAGGTCGGTGGGGGCCAGTCCGTGCTGGTCGGCCCCGACAACGGCCTCCTGGCTCCGGCTGTGGCGATGGTCGGAGGTGCCGACCGTGCCGTCTCGTTGACCGACACCGACCACCATCTCGACAGCCCGGGCACCACCTTCGACGGGCGCGACGTGTTCGCCCCCGTGGCCGCACACATCTGCAACGGAGTCGACCTGGCCGACCTGGGCGAGGTACTCGACCCGGGCTCGCTCGTGCCCGGGGTCGTACCGGTCTCCGTGCAGGAACCCGACGGCCTGCACGCCGAAGCGCTCTGGGTCGACACGTTCGGCAACGTGCAACTCAACGTCGACCCGGCCGACCTCCCCGGCAACCGGCTCCAGGTCCGTATCGGCGAACAGGTCCGGACCGCCCAGATCGTCACGGCCTTCGACCAGGTGCCGTCCGGTGGCCTCGGCCTGCTCGTCGACTCGGCAGGGCTCGTTTCGTTGGTCGTCGCCCGTGCATCGGCTGCCGTCGAGCTGGGCATCACCGCCGGTACCGCCGTCGTTCTGACCGACATCGACAGAGCAGAAGCCGGCGCCGCCATCACCGTCCAACTGGGTCGGAGCAGGGCCGGCTGATGCGGTTCGGAACCACAATTGCCGTGGCGGTCCTGCTCCTCGCCCTCCTCGGTGCAGCGGTCGTGCAGTTCGTCGCCATGGCCGGCTGAGCGGGTTCGGGAGGGGATCCTGCGCCGCAGCGGCAGTGGTTGGAGTCCACAACCCAAATACCATGTGAATGGCTTCACGAGCGCGTAGGTTGGAGGCATGGCAGCCCCGAACGACCCTCCTGAGGACACCGCCGGCTCGCTTCCCGAGGCCACCGTCGTCCGCCTGCCCGTCTACTTCCGGGGCCTCGTCGAACTCGCCGAGGACGGCACCACCACCGTCTCGTCCCAACAGCTCGCAGAACTGGCGGGCGTCAACGCCGCCAAGGTCCGCAAGGACCTCTCCTACCTCGGCTCCTACGGCACCCGCGGCGTCGGCTACGACGTCGGCTTCCTCATGCAGCAGATCGGACGCATCCTCGGCGGCAGCGAACCTGCCCCCGTCGTCATCGTCGGCGCAGGAAACCTCGGCAAGGCCCTCAGCCGCTACGACGGATTCGGAGCCAGCGGCTTCCCGGTGGCAGCCATCGTCGACGCCGACCCGGTCGTCGTCGGTCGCAGGATCGCCGGTGTCACCGTCCGGCACGTCGACGAACTCACGAAGGTCGTCAAGGAGTCGTGTTGCCTCGTCGGCATCGTCGCCACCCCTGCCGCAGCCGCCCAGAGCGCCGTCGACTGCCTCGTGGCCGCCGGCATCCGGTCGATCCTCAACTTCGCCCCCACCCTGGTGACCGTTCCCGACGACGTCGGCCTGCGCAAGGTCGACCTCGCAACCGAACTCCACATCCTCGGCTACTACGAGCATCGACGGGGTGCGACCCGGGCCACCGGATGACGCATCCGATCCCCCTCGCCGCAGGGTTGTCAATCCACCACCCGGTCGGGAATGCTGGTACCCCGGCGTTGCGTTGCATCGCAGCGTCGGCCTACCCGCCCATCCCCGCCAATCGCAGGAGACCCTGACCCGTGTCGGTCGTCGTCGTCGGCCTGAACCACCGCACCGTTCCGCTCGACCTGCTCGAGCGCATGACGGTCGCCGAGTCGCTCCTCCCCAAGGTGCTGGCCGACCTGACCTCCCGAGAGCACATCACCGAGGCGGTTGTGCTCTCGACCTGCAACCGCATCGAGGTCTACGCCTTCGCCGAGAAGTTCCACGGTGGCTACCAGGACATCAGGGAGTTCTTCGAGGACACCTCCCACGTCCCACCCGAAGAGTTCAGCGACCACCTGACCTGCCTCTACGACGGCGATGCAGCCCGCCACCTCTTCGCCGTGGCATCCGGCCTCGACTCGGCCGTCATCGGCGAGCACGAGATCCTCGGCCAGGTCCGCACCTCGTGGGAGACCGGCGCCGCCGAGGGCACGGTCGGCCCCGTCCTCAACCCGCTGTTCCGCCACGCCCTCGAGGTCGGCAAGAGGGTCCGAACCGAGACCGCCATCTCCCGCAACATCACCTCCGTCTCGCAGGCCGCAGTGGCCATGGCCAAGGAACGCCTCGGCGGCCTCGAGGGACGTCGCGTGCTGGTCGTCGGAGCCGGCGAGATGGGGGAGGGCCTCGCCCGTGCGCTGCACGGCGGCGGCGTCTCCGAGATCCTCGTCGCCAACCGCACCTGGGAGCGGGCCGTCGACGTGGCGGCCCGACTCGGCGGTGTCGCCGTCCGCCTCGACGAACTGCCCAGGCACCTGGCCGAGGTCGACGTGCTGCTCACCTCGACCGGCGCCTCGTCCGTGATCCTCGAACACGGAGACCTGGACGCGGTCGTCGGCCTGCGTGGCGGCCGCGACATCCTGATCGTCGACATTGCCGTGCCACGCGACGTCGATCCGGCCGCCGCAGAACTGGATGGCGTCACCCTGCTCGACATGGACGACCTCCGGGCATTCGCCGAGATCGGCCTCGCCGAGCGCCGACGTGAGATCACCGCCGTACAGGCCATCGTCGATGCCGAACTCAACCGCTACGTCGACGAATCCACCGCCCGCTCGGTGGCGCCGATAGTGGCCGCACTCCGTGCCCGCGGCAACCAGGTGCGCTCCGATGAACTCGAACGCCTCGTGGGTCGCCTCGGCGAACTCGACGACCGCCAACGCGAGGTCGTCGAGGCCATCGCGGCCGGCATCGTCGGAAAGCTCCTACACGAGCCGACCATCCGGCTCAAAGACGCCGCCGGCACCGCCCGCGGCGAGCGCCTGGCAGAGGCCCTGCGCGACCTCTTCGACCTCTAGGCCACAGGGCCCGATGGTCGAGGGGACCGCGGTGCGCATCCTGGTCGCAACCCGGGGCAGCCCACTCGCCCTCTGGCAGGCCGATCGCGTCGCAGACCTCTTGCGGAGCTCAGACCCCGGCATCGAAGTCGGGTTCGTCGTCGTTGCAACCACCGGCGACCTGGATCGCACCACGCCCCTCGAGCAGATGGGTGGTCAGGGCGTCTTCGTGAAGGAGATACAGGCAGCCGTGCTGGACGGCCGTGCCGACCTCGCCGTCCACTCGGCCAAGGACCTCCCGGCCCTCACCCCGGACGGCCTCCTCCTCGCAGCGATCCCCGAAAGGGGCGATCCGCGCGACGCACTCGTGGGTTGCCGCCTTGCCGACCTGCCCGAAGGCGCCAGGGTCGCCACCGGATCCATCCGACGCCGGGCGCACCTCGCCCACCGGCGCCCCGACCTGCGATTCGAGCCGTTGCGCGGAAACATCGCCACCCGCCTGGCCCGGACAGCGGACGTCGACGCTGTCGTCGTAGCACAGGCCGCCCTCGACCGTCTCGGCCTCGTCCCCGACGTCGTCGACCCGCTCGATCCCGGGGTCCTGCTACCCCAGGTCGCCCAGGGCGCCCTCGCCGTCGAATGCCGTGCCGACGACGCCACGACCGCCGCCCTCCTCTCAGGGATCGAGAATTCGACCGTTCGACTGGCCGTCGATGCCGAGCGGGGGTTCCTGGCCGAACTGGGATCCGGGTGCGACCTGCCGGTCGCCGCACACGCCCGGGTGCTCGACGACGGCTCCGTCGGTCTGACCGGTGCCATCTCCTCGCCCGAAGGCGACACCCTCCTGCTCGAAACCCGACAGGGCACCGACCCCGAGACGGTCGGTCGTGCCCTGGCCCGTCACCTCCTCGACGAACGGGGCGGCGCCGCCCTGCTGGGGCCGGCTTGAACACCGACCTGCCGCTGGCCGACCGGACCCTCGTCGTGACCAGGGCCACCGACCAGGCCGGGACGCTCTCTGGCGCCCTCGCAGACCGCGGCGCCCGGGTCGTCGAACTCCCCGTCATCGCCATAGCCGACCCGGTCGACGGGGGGGCAGCACTCGCTGCGGCAGTCGCCGACGTCGACGCCTTCGACTGGGTGGTCGTGACCTCGCCCAACGGTGCCCGCCGCATCGCCGACAGGCTCGACGGGACGATCCCCTCCGACACCCGGTTCGCCGCCATCGGCCCCAGATCCGCCGTGCCGCTGATCGCCGCAGGCCTAGCGGTCGACCTCATCCCCGTTCGGGCCGTCGCCGAGGGCCTCTTGGGGGAGTTCCCACCACCGCCGGACGGCGGCGGACGGATCCTGCTGGCCCGCGCCGAGGTCGCCCGCGACGTCCTCCCCGACGGCCTCCGGGCCGCAGGCTGGGACGTCGACGTCGTGGTCGCCTACCGAAACGTCGAACCCGACACCGACCCCGAGGTGTTGGCTGCCGCCCGAGAGGCCGATGCCGTCGTCTTCACGGCCGAATCCACCGTCCGCCGCTACACCGACCTCGCCGGTGGGCCCACGCCGGCCCTTGCGATCTGCATCGGACCGATCAGCGCCACCGCCGCAGCAGAAGCGGGCTACAGCGTCGTCGAGGCCGATCCCCATTCGGTCGAAGGACTCGTCGATGCCGCCTGCGCCTGGACTGCTCGCTGAGGGACCGCCCCACGGCCCTCCGTAGGCTTTCGGCCGTGATGTTCCCCGAGCGTCGGCTACGCCGCCTGCGTCGCACCGCAACCCTCCGCCGCCTCGTCGCCGAGACGCGCCTCGGCGTCGACGACCTCGTGGCGCCAATGTTCGTGCGCCAGGGCATCGACGAACCCCAGCCGGTGGCGTCCCTGCCGGGCGTCGTCCAGCACACCCGCTCCAGCCTCCGAACCGAGGTGGCCGCCCTGCGCGACCTCGGCGTGCCGGCCGTGATCCTCTTCGGCATACCGGCCTCCAAGGACCCCGAGGGCTCCGAGGCATGGAACCCCGACGGCATCGTCCAGGTGGCGCTGCGCGACCTGCGCGACGAGGTCGGCGACGACGTCGTCCTCATGGCCGACCTGTGCGTCGACGAGTACACCGACCACGGCCACTGCGGCATCCTCGACGGCAACGGCAGCGTCGACAACGACGCCACCCTCGAGATCTACCAACGGGTCGCCGTCGCCCAGGCCGATGCCGGCGCCAACGTGTGCGCACCCTCCGGAATGATGGACGGCCAGGTCGCCGCCATCCGGGCCGCCCTCGACGAATCCGGACACGGTGACACGGCGATCCTCGCCTACTCCGCCAAGTACGCCTCGTCGCTCTACGGACCCTTCCGCGACGCCGTCGACGTGCAGATCGTCGGCGGGGGAGACCGCAAGGGCTACCAGCAGGACCCGCCCAACGCCCGCGAGGCACTCGAGGAGATCCGGACCGACCTCGCCGAGGGTGCCGACATGGTGATGGTCAAGCCCGCCCTCGCCTACCTGGACGTGATCGCCCGCGTCCGCCACGAGGTCGACGTTCCGCTGGCGGCATACCACGTGAGCGGCGAATACGCCATGGTCGAAGCCGCCGCTGCCAACGGCTGGATCGACGGCGACGCCGTCGCCATGGAACACCTGCTCGCCATCAAGCGTGCCGGCGCCGACTTCATACTCACGTACCTGGCCCGCCGTGCGGCCGAGGCGCTCGCCGGGTGAGCAGCGCCGAACTCTTCGCCCGGGCACAGCGGGTCATCCCGGGTGGCGTCAACTCGCCGGTCCGTTCCTTCCGGTCCGTCGGCGGCACCCCCTACTTCGTCGAACGGGCCGAGGGCCCCTACGTCTACGACGTCGACGGCCGCCGCTATATCGACTACGTCCAGTCGTACGGGCCCGGCATTCTCGGCCACGCCCACCCGAAGGTCGTCGAGGCGGTCACCAGGGCCGCCGCCGCAGGCACCACCTACGGCGCCCCCACCGAGGCCGAAGTGGTCCTGGCCGAGATGGTCGTCGACCGGATCGCCGGACTCGAGTCGGTCCGGTTCGTCTCCAGCGGCACCGAGGCCACCATGTCGACCATCCGGCTGGCCCGGGGCGCCACCGGCCGGAACCGCATAGTCAAGTTCGCCGGCTGCTACCACGGCCACGCCGACTCCCTCCTCGCCGCCGGCGGTAGCGGCGTCGCCAGCCAGGGGCTCTCCGGGTGCGACGGCGTCACCGACGGGGCGGTCGTCGACACGGTCGTCGCCCCCTACAACGTGGTGCCCGAACTCGACGACACGGTCGCCGCCGTCATCGTCGAACCGGTGGCAGCCAACATGGGCCTGGTCGCCCCGGTGCCCGGCTTCCTCGAGGGGCTGAGGGCGGCCTGCGACGCCGCCGGTGCGCTGCTCGTCTTCGACGAAGTCATCACCGGCTTCCGCCTGGCCGCCGGAGGTGCCGCCGAGTACTTCGGCGTCACCCCCGACCTGTGGTGCTTCGGCAAGGTCATCGGCGGCGGGCTCCCGGTCGGTGCCTTCGGCGGACGCTGGGACGTCATGGACCACCTCGCCCCGCTGGGTGGCGTCTACCAGGCCGGCACCCTGTCCGGGAACCCGCTGGCCATGGCCGCCGGACGTGCCACCCTCGAACTGCTCGACACCGACGCCCATGCCCGCCTGACGGCAACGGCCACCCGTCTGGCGGACGGCCTCGCTGATGCCCTTACCGGTTCTGGCCTGACGGCGGTCCTGCCACGGGTCGGTCCGCTACTCGGCCTGTTCTTCGGCGATGTTCCACCAACCGACTTCGACGAGGCACAGGCCCTCGCCGACAACGGCATCTACCCTCAGGTCTTCCATGCCCTCCTCGAACGGGGGGTGGCCCTGGCCCCGGGCGCCTATGAGGCTCTCTTCCCGAGCCTGGCCCACGACGACGAGGTCATCGAGGCGACCATCTCGGCCGCTGCCGAAGCTGCGGCCTCAGTCCGGGTCGCGTAGCTTCCGATAGCGGCGGATCAGACCGGACGACGGCTCCTGTCGATCGTCTCCGTCCGCCAACAGGCCACCGAAGCGGGTCGCCAGGTCCTTGCCGAACTCGACCCCCCACTGGTCGAACGGGTTGATGCCCCACACCACCGCCTGTACGACCGTTCGGTGCTCGTAGAGGGCCACCAGTTGGCCGAGAGTCGACGGCGACAACTCGGGGAGCAGGACCACGGTCGATGGCCGGTTGCCGGGGAACACCCGGTGGGCGACCAGGTCGGGAGCGACGTCGAGGGTTGCGGTCTCCGCTTCGGTGCGGCCGAACGCCAGGGCCTCGGCCTGGGCCAGGAGGTTGGCCATCAGCGCCTCGTGGCGCGTGCCCAGCGGGTCGACCACCGACCGGGCCACGCCGATGAGGTCCACCGGCACGACATCGGTGCCCTGGTGCAGCAACTGGAAGAACGCATGCTGGGCGTCGGTGCCACTGGCGCCCCAGACCACGGGTCCGGTCGGCCCGTCGGTCGGGGAACCGTCGGCCGTGACCCGCTTGCCAAGGCTCTCCATCATCAACTGCTGGAGATGGTCGGGGAGGCGTCGCAGCGCGTGGCTGTACGGGACCACGGCGAGGCTTGTCGCACCCAGGAACGAGCGGTGCCACACGTCGAGCAGGCCGAGTAGCACCGGCACGTTCGCGGCGACGGGCGTTTCGCCCAGGTGCCTGTCGACGACATGCATCCCGGCCAGCATCGCGCGGAACGCCTCTGGGCCGATGGCGACCATGAGGGCCAGCCCGACCGCCGACGGCAGCGAGAAGCGGCCACCCACCGACTCGGCGAGGGGGAACACGAGGTCGGGGTCCAAGCCGCGGTCGTCTGCGCGCTGTGGCGCAGCCGTGGCGGCGGCGAGGTGCAGGGAGAGGTCGTCGCCGACGCCCCCCCGCAGCCACGCCGTTGCGGCATCGGCGGCGACCATCGTCTCCGGCGTGGTGAACGACTTCGAGCAGACGACCACGAGGGTGGTGGCAGGGTCGAGGCCGTCGAGTGCGGCGGTCAGGTCGGCACCGTCGAGGCTTGACGAGAAGCGCACCGTCACGTCGGGGTGGGCCAGGTGGGCGAGCGCCTCGTGGGCCATGGTGGGGCCCAGGTACGAACCACCGATGCCCAGGCTCACGACGGCCCGGACCGGCTCACCCGTGGCGCCGGTGTACGAGCCGTCGCGGATGCTGTCGGCCAGGTCGGCCATCCGCCCCAGGGTCTCGTCGCCGTCCGATGCACGTAGCGCCGTGTGCGTGGCGGACCGTCCCTCCGTCGGGTTGACCATGTCGCCTGCCAGCATCCGTGCACAGAACCCGGACACGTCGCGCTGCTCGGACAGATCACACAGGAGGCCCATGACCTCGTCGTCGACCGGGTGACGGGACCAGTCGACCCAGAGGTCGCCGACCCCTCCGGCAAAGTGTTCCGACCGGGAGGGGTCGAGGGCGAACCGCTCCCGGAGCGAGACGACGCCCGCCCGGCCGGCGAGGTCGGCCAGCGCAGCCCACGCAGGGGCACCGCTCGGAGAGGATCCTGAGGTCACGGCAGCCATTCTCCCCGCAGAGAGGGGCCGAGCGGCGCCAATCCGGCCGAAGTGTCGAAACTGCCTATGCCGCCCCCACCCTGGTGAAGCGGTCGGGCACCAGGCGCACGACCGCGGCAATGGCCCCGTAGGCCGCTTCGGCGGCGCCCCGCTCCTCGTCGCGCAACAGGTTCGCCATGACCCGGAGCGCCCATTCCATGAGTGGCTTCGAACGCATACCCACCCGGGTGAGTTCCCGGATGAGGACCGGGTTCCCGATCACCCTGGCGAAAAGGTTGGCCACCTTGAAATAGAGGCCGTACTCCTCCTCGAGCATCCCCTGATAGCGGGTGAGCACGGCGTCGTCGCTGCGTGCCGCTGCCTCGGCGATGAGCCCGGCGGCCAGCCGACCGGTCTCGTAGGCGTAGTCGATGCCCTCCCCGTTGAACGGGTTGACGGCGCCGGCGGCATCACCGACGACCAGCCAGTTGGGGCCGGCCTTGGGACCGACCGATCCGGCCATCGGCAGGCGTCCACCGGTGGGGGGCTGGACAGGCTTCGTAGGGTCGATGCCCCAGTGCTCCGGTAGGGAATGGGCGAACTCCTCCATCAGGAAGGAGGTGTTCACCTCCCTGTAGTCGCGGAAGGTCGAAAGCAGCCCCACCCCGACGTTGATCGTCCCGTTGCCGACCGGGAAGATCCAGCCGTAGCCGGGCATGGCGTTGCCCCTTCGGTCGCGAACGTCGAGTGCGCTCTCGATCCAGGGATCGTCGTGGGCCGGGCTCTCGTAGTAGGTGCGGATCGCCATGCCCATCGGATAGCTGCGATCGCGTACGGTGCCGAGCGCACGACCGAACCGGGAGTTGGCGCCGTCGGCGACGACCACGTACCGGGCGAGGATCGTCGACTCGGTTCCTTCGGTCGATCCGTCCCTGTTCCGGACAACCGCACCGTCGATCCGACCGTCCTCGCCCTCGATGGGACGCAACGCCTCGGTCGACAGGAGCAGCGTTGCTCCGGCGGCGACGGCGTTCTCGGCGACGAACTGGTCGAGGTCGCACCGGCGCACCACGTAGCCGTAGTCCGGGTAGACGGGATGCCCGGGCCATGGCATCTCGATGGTGCGACCGTGGGCGATCGTGCGCAGGCCACCGAACCGGTGGAACGGCGACAACGCATCCGCCAGCCCCATCTCCTCGACCTGGTGGACGCCCCGTGGGGTCAGGCCGTCGCCGCAGGTCTTTTCGCGGGGGAATTCCTTCTTCTCCACGAAGACGACGTCGAGCCCGGAGCTGGCCGCCCAGTAGGCGGTGGCGGCACCAGCTGGGCCGCCACCGACGACGAGGAGGTCGTGGACATGGGTGCTCATGGCCGGTGGCTGACGCGCCCGGTCGGCGAGCCGGGCACGAGGTTGCCTAGTGGTCGTCGCCCGAGGCTGACGCCAGCAGGTCGTCGACCTCCTGTGCCGTGATGGTCACCGGGTCGAAGTGGCCACCGAGGTCGAGCGTGCCGTCGTGGGTTGCGTCGTCGATCGCGTCGGCGAGTGCGGCATCCTCGTCGGAGCCGCTCAGGCGAGCCCGCTCGTGGAGTACGACCCCGAGTAGTTCCTTCTTGGTGAGGACATCGCCCCAGCCCGGCATGCCGCCGATGACCGTCCGGCCCTGAGCCGGGTCTCCGTAGGAGTTGCCGAGCCCGACGGTGTCGGATCCCTGCACCACCCAGACCACGTGGTCGGCGATCGAGGGGAAGGTGGCGAGGACCTCACCGTCGGCGAGGGGGTATGCGCTTCCGCCGCCGCCTGTGGCGCCGTGGCAGCTGGCGCACCGGGCGCCGTAGACGTGGTCGCCGTCGTCGAGGACGCCGACGACCTCCTGGGGCGGCCGCTCGAGGGTGCCGACGTATGTGAAGGCCCAGAGTGGGAGCAGCAGAAGTGCCGAAACCGCCCACCAGGGGATCTTCTTGCGGGCGTTATGGGCGGCGATGTATGGCGCCAGGGGCTCAGGTGCGGCCTCGACCACCGGGGCTGGTGCGGCCTCGGCAGGCACCTCGGCTGCCGAGGCGGTGGCCGTCGCCTCGGTCGGGGCGTCTGCGGGAGGGTCCTCGCCGGACTTGGCGGCGCGGGCCGCTGCGGCTCGTTTGAGGAGGTGCTCGGGTATCTCGGTCAACGCGGCCTCCGGGGCGGCAATGTGGTGGCGATGTCGTGGGCGGATTCCGACGGCGACGGACGACCCTGTCCCGGAACACCGCCTGGTCTGGCGGGCAGGCTAGCGGTCACTGTAGGCGGTCCGGTGCGGCGAAGCCGACCTGGTCGGACCGGAGGGTCGCCACCGATCCCAGGTCGGGTCGGACGCGGTGCGGCTCTGCAGAGACGCCGATCACTTCTTGGCCGGAGGAACGGTTTTGGCCCGACCGCATGATAGAAACCGACACCAGAAAGGGACTGGTCACCTGCAGGCACCGGGACCGACGACGGTCGGTTACGATGGTGCCCTCAGGCGCTTGTGCAGAATTTCACGAAGTCGCACGGTGGCCCCCACCCGCCCAACATCCCGACGAGGAGTCACAGGACGAAATGGTCGCGTTCGTCGCTTCGATCATCGCCACCGTCGTGTTCATCTGGGGCATCCGCTGGTACCAGGACCGCACACCCGTTGACCACGAGTTCACCTGGGGCGAAGCGATGCTTTTCGCCACCTACGTCTTCTTCATCTTCTTCTGGATCTACGGCGTGGTCCCGCACCAGTGGCTGCAGTGGGCGGACAGCGAACTCAACTGGCGGCCCGACCGCTTCATGGTCGGACCTCGCCTGGCCTGGACCGGCAACCAGGGCATCGTCGAATGGGCCCTTCCCTTCACGCTGGACTACCGCATCCTCCGCGACTTCATCGCCGTCGGGATCTACGTCGTAGGCCTGGGCGGCAACATCGTCATGTGGCGGCAGTGGCAGGAGCGCGACCAGAAGACGATCGCGCCTGCGCCGACCTCCGAGTACGGACGTCCGCTGGTCAAGGAAGGGATCGGCGCATGAGCATCACCGATGCCAACCCCCTCCACCCCACGTTCATCGACGACTACGTCCTCCGGGAAGTCGACCTCGACTGGATGGCCAAGGCCGTCAAGCTCAAGCAGTTCATCCACATCGACCAGGCCGAGTGCATCATGTGCGAGGGCTGTGTGGACATCTGTCCGTGGAAGTGCATCCACATGGTGCGACCCGACGCCATCGCCGAGGCGGTCGGGACCGGACAGCCGGGCATCGACCCGAACGACCACGTGATCTTCACGATCGACGACGACGTGTGCACCCGGTGCGCACTCTGCGTAGACCGCTGCCCGACCGGTGTCGTCATCCTCGGCAAGATGGTCGAGGCACCGGCTGATGGCGACACCCACCAACGCACGACCAGCCACGGCTACGGCTACGGCATGCGTCTTGCGTAGGCGCGGGCACACCGGACACGACGAACGACAGGGCTAGGGAGAGACGACGGTGGCCGACGAAAACGGCAACAAGCCGGCAGGTCAGGCGCTTCAGGAGCGACTGGGCCAGATGGGCGACCAGATGAAGGACTCGCAGGCCTGGTCGTCGATCTTCCGACCAGGTTCGATCTTCCGCAAGGGCTACAGCGACAGCCCCAGGAACCGCTCCTACGTGATCATGAACAGCGTGATGTACCACCTCCACCCGGTGAAGGTGAAGCGACACGCAGTGAAGGTCAGCTACACCCTCTGCCTCGGTGGCCTCAGCTTCTTCCTCTTCATCCTGCTCACGGTCACGGGCATCTTCCTGATGTTCTTCTACCGGCCCACGGCCGCACAGGCCTGGGACGACATGCAGGCACTCCAGACCGCCGTCGGCTTCGGCCTCATCGTGCGCAACATGCACCGGTGGGCGGCACACCTCATGGTGCTGTCCGTGTTCCTGCACATGGCCCGCGTCTTCTACCACGGTGCCTACAAGCCGCCACGCGAGTTCAACTGGGTGATCGGCGTCATGCTGTTGCAGCTCACCCTGCTGCTGTCGTTCACCGGCTACCTGCTGCCATGGGACCAGCTTTCGCTGTGGGCGGTGACGGTCGGCACCAACATGATGGGCTTCACGCCCGTATTCGGCGACCAGGTCCGCTTCGTCCTGCTGGGCGGCGTCGAGATCGGCACCGACACCCTGCTGCGCTGGTACGTACTCCACGTCCTGATGCTGCCGTTCGTGGCCGTCATCTTCATGGCGATCCACTTCTGGCGGGTCCGCAAGGACGGCGGCATCTCCGGGCCGCTGTAGGCCGAGGGCACACCATGACCGAGATTCCAGAACACCTCCGCAAACGGGCCGAGGAGGCCCGCGCCAAGGCTGCAGCCGCCAAGGGCGGCGGCGACGCCCCGGCTGCCACCTCCGAAGGCTCCGGCGAAAAAGTTCCCGCCGAACTCCTCGACCGCGGCACCCCTGCCTCGACGCCGCCTGAGGGCGCAACCCCGGCACAGTCCGGCCCGGCCCAGGGGTCCGGCCCCGACGGCCACAACCAGCGGCTGCTGACCGTCGTCAAGTCAGGTTCCATCCAGGACACCAAGTCGACACCGGTCGACAAGGTCCATGTCTGGCCCCACCTGCTGGTCGCCGAGTTCCTGTCGGCGATCATCATCACCCTGTTCACGACGCTCTTCTCGATCTTCGTGAACGCCCCGCTCCTCGAGTTGGCCGACTTCAACAAGACCCCGAACCCGTCGAAGGCCCCCTGGTACTTCCTGGGGCTCCAGGAACTCCTCACCATGTTCCACCCGATGGTGGCCGGTGTGACCATCCCCGGTATCGGACTCTTCGTCCTGATCCTGGCTCCCTACATCGACAAGAACCCCTCCCGGAAGCCCGAGGACCGCAAGTTCGCCGTGTCCCTCATGACCGTCCACCTCATGTTCTGGGCCGTGCTCGTCATGATCGGTTCGTTCTTCCGGGGCCCCGGCTTCAACTTCATCTTCCCGTGGAACAGCGGCCTGTTCTTCGAACTGTGACCACCATGACCCGTACCCCCACGATCGCAGACCGCCCCCCGGCGGACCTCAGGAGCTGAGCCGTGCCCGTCGTCCTCGCCGTCATCGTGCTCGTCGTCCTCGCCGGCGTCGTGCTGGTAGGTGCCTCCCGCCGCCGCGACAGCGGTGCGGCCGGGCTGTCCCGCGAGGTGCGCAGGAGCGATCGCTCCAACCCGGCGCTCGCCACCGGGGGCGACGAAGCACTCTCGGGCCGCGAGTTCGAGGCCGCAGAGGCCGCAGCCCGCCCGGCCGGCGACGTGGCCATCGTCGAATCTGCGCCGCCGGCGCCGTTCGTCGCCCCCGACCCGGTCGCCCTCGGCGTCACCCGCCGCCAGTTCTTCAACCGCGGCATCGTCGGGATGATGGGCTTCGGCCTGTCGGGCTTCGGAGGCGCCTGCCTGGCGTTCCTGTGGCCACAGGGTGTCAGCGGCTTCGGTTCAAAGATCAGGGTAGGGAACCTCATCGAGGTCCTCGCCGACGTCGAGAACAACAACGGCTTTCTCTACAAGCCCGAAGGTCGCATGTGGATCACCGCCTACCCCAACGGTGCCGTCGAAAAGGCCCGGGCCGCGTACTCGCCCGCCGAGCTGGCCGGCATGACAGCGGGCACTGAACAGGGCTTCGACGCCGGCGTCGTGGCGTTGTACCAGAAGTGCCCCCACCTCGGCTGCCGGGTCCCGAACTGCGTGTCGTCGCAGTGGTTCGAGTGTCCCTGCCACGGGTCGCAGTTCAACCAGGTCGGTGAGAAGAGGGGTGGCCCCGCTCCCCGCGGCATGGACCGCTTCGCCGTCGCCGTCGACGGCGGTGTCCTCGTCGTGGACACCGGCACCATCGTCCAGGGCCCGCCCATCGGCACCAACACCACCGGCCAGGAGGCCGAGGGCCCGCACTGTATCGGCGAGGCGGGCGGGCACTAGCCCCCCGGTAGGAGACCTGAGACCGAGATGAATCCGATGATCCTCGCAGCGAGCACCCAGCGCACCATCGGCTGGGTCCTCGCCATCGTCGTGATGGTCGGGTTCGTCGCGTACCTGCTGTTCAGCTTCCGGATCGGCAAGCGGGAACTGGGTTCCGAGGTCGAGTTGGCCGCCAACCGCAAGCCGTACCTCGACGACGACGAGCTCGAGACCTTCCGACTGGACAGGGCACTGGTCTGGTCCCTCGTGACCCTCACCGCCGTCTCGATGATCCTGCCCGTGTACTGGCTGATGGAGCCGACACGCCAGGAGAACGCAATCGTCGACTGGGTCCACCGCTTCGAGAAGCGCGGCGCCAGCAACTTCGAGGAGGCGTGTTCCTCCTGCCACGGCCCCGACGGCGTCGGTGGTGTCGCCGCCTTCACGCTGGTCGACGCCGAGGGCGCCTTCGTCGCACAGGTCGAGTGGAAGGCGCCCGCCCTCACCACCGTGTTGTCCCAGTTCGACGAGGCCGAGGTCCGACACATCCTCAACTACGGACGCCCCGGCACGCCGATGCCCGCATGGGGCCTGCCCGGTGGCGGTCCGATGACCACCCAGCAGGTCGAACAGTTGATCGTCTACCTGCGGTCCATCCAACTCGACCAGAGGGCCACCACGGCCCAGATCGACGCCGGCATCGTCGCCGGTGCCAGGACCATCGTCACCGCAGCCGACGCTGAACTCACCGACGCCGTCGACATCGAAGCCGCCGCCGAGGCCTGGCTGGCGCGGGCATCCGACCCGACCAGCGCCGACTACCTCCGTTACGGCGAGTTGATCTTCAACAACCCGGCCGCCCAGGGTGCCAACTCGTGCGCCCGCTGCCACACGCCCGGCTTCTCCTTCGGTGCTGCCGACGAGGACTCGACCGCAGCGCTGCTCGAGACCTGGCCCCGCCTGGTCGAATCCGGGATACTCACCGGCTGGCAACCGGCCCAGGGCCACGTGGGCCCGAGCCTCGAGGGCGTCGAGACACACTTCCCGACGGCGGCCCGCCAGGAGGAGTTCGTCCGTGTCGGCTCCGAGGTGGGTGTCGGCTTCGGCAACGCCCGCAGCGGCACCGGCATGATGCCCGGCTTCGGAGGACGCGTGGATCCCGACGTCGTCGACTACGACACAGGAGGCGACGCCGTCTACAGCCGTATTCTGACACCCGAACAGGTCGCTGCGGTCGTGGCCTACGAGAGGAGCCGGTGATGGCCATGTCCGCCACCCTCGCCGGCATCGCCTGGGATCCGAACATCGCCGCCACGCTGGCCGTGCTCACAGGCGTTGTCGTCCTCATGGGCTCGGTCTGGTTCCTCCTCACCACCAACTCAGGCATCCGCGTCGGCACCCTGCTCGCTTTCGCAGCCTTCTTCGGGTGGATGTTCATCATGAGCACCACATGGTGGATGTACGGCAAGGGATGGCAGGGAGACAGCCCCTCATGGCAGACGGTCGACATCAACGTCGGCGACCTCGGGGTCAGCGGCCTCACCAGGGCACGCGACCTGCCCAACCCCGACGAGCTGAACACCGGCTACGAACTGGTGATCCTGTCGGACAACGCCCGTGCGACGGCCGAGTTCGACTCGCTTCCCACGGCCGCCGACAACCCCGACCTCAGCGCCGACGAACTGTCTGCCCTGCAGGCCGACCGCCAGGTCCGCAATGAGACGGTGACCCGGTCGGAACTGGCCGCCGTGTTCCCCGACATGACCGAAGCCGCCGGCTGGCACGATCTCAACGGATGGCGGCTGCTGCCAACCACAGAGGCCGGTGACTCCCAGGCACAGGCGGTCGCCGACATCCTCGCGCATTCCGACATCGGGTTCGTCAGCGCTGCAGAGTTCAAGTTGCTCGATGCCTACTCCACGGGAGGCAAGCCCCGCCTCGCCGAGAATCCGAGTCGGATAGACCGCATCACCCACTGGATCTCCAACTCGGCTCGCATCACGCATCCAAGCCGCTACTCGGTCGTTCAACTCCAGCGGGTGCTCGACCAGGAGACGATCCCCGGCGAGGCTCCGCCCCGTCCCATCGTCGACGAGGCCGAGCCCGTCGTGTCGGTCATCATGGTCCGCGACCTCGGGTCCGTCCGACTGCGGCCGGCACTCGTAATGGTCGGCTCCCTGATGGTCTTCCTCGCCCTGTGCTACTGGCTGCACGTCCGGGACCGGGAAGACATGGCGCGCCGCAAGGAGTTCGAGGCAGCAAGGGCCTGAGCCGGTGACAGCAGCGGTCACCGCCACCAACGCCGCCACCTCTGCAGGGACAGGTGTCTGACATGTTGGGCCAGTACCTGCCGGTGGTGGCACTGTTCGTCCTCGCCGCTCTCTTCGCGGCAATCAGCTTCGTGGTGTCGAGGCTCCTGGCGCCGAGACGGCCCCACGACAGGAAGCTCGCCCCCTACGAGTGCGGGATCATCCCCTCGCGGGAGACTCCCGAGCGGTTCCCGGTTCGCTTCTACCTCGTGGCGATGATCTTCATCGTGTTCGACATCGAGATCGTCTTCTTCTACCCGTGGGCCGTGGCCCACCGGGGAATAGGACTCTTCGGCCTGCTGGCGGTGCTGATCTTCTCGGTCGCCGTGTTCGAGTCGTTCGTGTACCTCATCGGCAACGGGGCCCTCGAATGGGGTCCGATCGCCGAGGTCCGTCAGGCGATGTCGCGCAGGTTCGGCAGCGAGGTGGTCCGACCCGGCGTTCGCCAGGTCGGCCTCGAGGGACGCGATGCCGGCAACCCGACAAGCGAGAGCGCCGCCTGATGGCACGCGTACCGATCCTCGGCGACGTATCCGGCGTCCTCGACGAGGGCCTCGAGGGCCTCGAGCACAACTTCGTCACCGCCCGCATCGAGGACCTCGTCAAGTGGTCGCGGGCACGCAGCTGCTGGCCGGCCACCTTCGGCCTGGCCTGCTGCGCCATCGAAATGATGGCCACGGGCGCCGCCCACTACGACCTGGCCCGCTACGGCATGGAGGTCTTCCGGGCATCGCCCCGCCAGGCCGACCTCATGATCGTCGCCGGGCGCGTCTCCCAGAAGATGGCCCCGGTGCTGCGCCAGATCTACGACCAGATGATGGAGCCCAAGTGGGTCATCTCGATGGGCGTCTGCGCATCCAGCGGCGGCATGTTCAACAACTACGCAATCGTGCAGGGGGTCGACCAGGTGGTGCCGGTCGACGTCTACGCCCCGGGCTGCCCCCCCGGTCCCGAGACCCTCATGCATGCCATCCTCACCCTCCACGACAAGATCCTCACCGGCGAGCTCACCACCCGCCGTGAGCAGACCGGTGCAGGCGCCGGCATCGACCTGGCCGAGGAGCCCGACCACGAGGCGGCAGAGGCTCCGTGAGCGAAAACGACGTCTCCTCCGATGAGCATGTGGCCGCACCGGTCGCCTCGACGACCATGTCCGGCCAGACCGTGCTGCACCCCGTCCGCGACGCATACATGGCCACCGTCGAATCCCTGCGCGACGGGGGCTACTGCACCGCCACCGACCTCACCGTCGTCGACTACCTGACCCACCCCGGCCGCACCGACCTTCCCGAGGGGGTCGAGCCCGAGCGCTTCGAGGTGGTGGTGGGCCTGTTCAACCACACCCGTCGTGAACGGGTCCGACTCCGTATCCAGGTACCCGCCGCCGACCCGACCGTGCCGTCGCTGTTCGACCTCTTCCCCGGTACCGAGGCCATGGAGCGCGAGGCCTACGACCTGTTCGGCGTGTGCTTCGACGGCCACCCGGACCACAGCCGGATCCTGCTCCCCGAGGACTGGACGGACCATCCGCTGCGCAAGGACGAGGGAATCGGTGCCATCCCCGTCCAGTTCAAGGCCGCATCGGAGCGACGGTGAACCCGATGGACGAGGCGACCCGCACCATCGACATGGGCTCCGACGAACGCGTCCGGCGCAGGGACGGCAGCGCCGTCCTCCGGATGACCGAGGTCGAAGCCGCCGAACTGGCCCGCGCCCCCAGCGATCCGGTCACCGGCGAACAGGCCGACGAGCGCATGATCCTCAACATGGGCCCCGCCCATCCTTCGACCCACGGGGTGCTCCGGCTGCTGCTCGAGATGGAGGGTGAGACCGTCCTGCGCTCGAAGCCGGTCATCGGATACCTGCACACCGGCATGGAGAAGACCGGCGAGAACCTCACCTTCCTGCAGGGCCCCACCAACGTCACCCGCATGGACTACGCGTCACCGCTGTTTTCGGAACTCGTGTTCTCCCTTGCCACCGAGCAGCTGCTCGGCATCGAGGTCCCGGCCCGCGCCACCTGGATCCGGATGCTCATGTGCGAGCTCAACCGGGCCGCCTCCCACCTGCTCTTCCAGGCCACGAACGGCATGGACCTCGGTGCCGTCTCGATGATGATCTACGGCTGGCGCGAGCGCGAAGAGGTGCTGCGCTTCTTCGAGAAGGTCACCGGCCTGCGGATGAACCACAACTACATCCGTCCAGGAGGCGTCGCCGCCGACCTCCCCGACGGCTGGCAGGACGACATCCGCCACCTGCTCGACATCATCCCACCCCGCCTCGACGAATACGCGGTGCTCCTCAACAACCAGCCCATCTTCCGGGCCCGCCTCCAGGGCGTAGGCGTCCTCGAACCCGCCGAGGCCCTGGCCCTCTCGGCGACAGGACCGATCCTGCGGGCCACCGGCTACGACTGGGACCTGCGCCGCGACGAGCCGTACCTCGCCTACGACCAGGTCGACTTCGACGTCGTCGTCGGCACCTGTGGCGACGCCTTCGACCGCTTCGCTGTCCGTCTCGAGGAGATCCGGCAGTCGCTGCACATCGTCGAACAGATCCTCGACCTCCTGCCCGGCGGCGACTTCCGGACACAGGACAAGAAGGTCACCCCACCCCCGCGTGCCCGCATCGACGAGTCGATGGAGGCGCTGATCCACCACTTCAAGATCTTCACCGAGGGCTTCCACGTGCCCGAAGGCGAGGTCTACGCCGCCGTCGAGTCACCCAGGGGAGAGTTGGGCTGCTATCTCGTGTCCGACGGCGGACCCAAGCCCTACCGCATGCACATCCGCGGCCCGAGCTTCGCCAACCTCCAGACGCTGCCCCACCTCATGCACGGTCGCCTCGTTGCCGACGCCGTCGCCGTCATCTCGTCGGTCGATCCGATCATGGGCGAGGTCGACCGCTGATGTCGTATTTCACCGAGGCCAACGCCCGCACGGCTGCTGAGGTCATAGCCCGATATCCGAGGCCCAGGTCGGCCGTCATCCCGCTGCTGCACCTGGCACAGGAGCAGGAGGGGTGGGTCACCCGCGACGCAATGGTCGAGATCGCCGACCTGACCGGCGTCACGCCCGCCGAGGTGCTCGGCACAGGATCGTTCTACGAGATGTTCAGGTTCCACCCGGTCGGCCGCTACCTGGTCAACGTGTGTACCAACATCTCCTGCCAACTGCTCGGTGGCGAGGAACTGCTGCATCATGTAGAGGAATCCCTCGGCGTCCACGCCGGGGGGACCACCGACGACGGGATGTTCACCGTCGAAGAGGTGGAGTGCGTCGCCGCATGCACCGAGGCGCCCTGCTTCACCGTCAACTACCGCTACTTCCACCGGGCAGACAGCGACACCTTCGACGCCGTCGTCGCCGACCTGTACGCCGGCCGCAGCCCGTTGGCCCGGGGCGCACAGGGCGACCACGGGAACCTTCCCGCCCACGGAACCCTCGGGCGCCTCCGCCAGCACATCCCCGACGACCGTCGCGCCGGCGTCGTGCCCCCTGAGGAGGCCGGCGAGGAACCTGTCTGGCTGCGGACCACCCCCGCCACGGCACCGTCCGCGGCTACCTCCACGACACGTGCTCCCGATGCCTGAACCGACGGCCGTGCACCCCGACGACATGGGCTACGTGCCCCACGCTGCCGGCTTCGTCGCCAACGAGGGTCCGAAGTTGGTCAGCAGCCGCTTCCCCTACGAGGACTCCTACACGCTCGAATGCGCCCTCGCCACAGGGGCCTACACGGGCCTGCGTGCCGCACTCGGCCGAACCCCCGACGACGTGCACACCGAGGTCCGCGATGCCACCCTCCTCGGCCGCGGCGGTGCCGGCTTCCCCGCCGGTGTCAAGTGGGGCTTCTGCCCCGAGGGAGTCTGGCCCCGCTACCTCGTCGCCAACGGCGATGAAAGCGAACCCGGCACCTACAAGGACCGCCTCCTCATGGAACGCGACCCGCACCAACTCATCGAGGGCTGCCTCATCGCCTGCTACGCCCTCGGCCTGTCGCAGTGCTTCCTTTACGTGCGAGGCGAGATGGCCCTGGCCCAGGAGCGCCTCGCCGCCGCCCTCAACGACGCCTACGCAGCTGGCTACGTCGGACGCAACATCTGCGACACCGACTTCTCCGTCGACATCACCCTCCACTGGGGTGCAGGCGCCTACATCGTCGGTGAGGAGACGGCGCTCATCGAGAGTCTCGAGGGAAACCGGGGGATGCCCCGCCTCAAGCCGCCGTACTTCCCGGCGGCCATAGGCCTGTACGGCAAGCCCACGATCGTCAACAACGTCGAGACCCTCGCCAACCTGCCGTGGATCCTCGAGCACGGCGCCGTCGCCTACAGGGGACTCGGCTCCGAGGCATCGCCCGGCACCCGCCTGTTCGCCGTATCCGGGCACGTCGTGCGGCCCGGTGTCTACGAGGTCGAACAGGGCGTCACCACATACCGGGATCTCATCTACGGCCTCAACTTCTGCCGGGGCATCAGGGACGGCAACGACCTGAAGGCTTTCATTCCCGGTGGAGCCTCGGCGCCGTGGTTCTTCGAGGAGCAACTCGACCTGCCCCTCGAGGCCCGGGACGTCGGTGCCGCCGGGTCGATGCTCGGCTCCGGAGCGATCGTTGTCATGGACCACACCACCGACGCCGTGAAGGCATGCCTGCGGGTCGTGCGGTTCTTCGCCCGCGAGTCATGCGGCAAGTGCTCGCCCTGCCGGGAGGGCACCAGCTGGGAGGAGAAGATCCTCGAGCGCATCCTCGACGGCCACGGTCGGCCATCCGACCTGGACCTGCTGCTCGACATCGGCGACAACATCAGCCCCGGCCCCTACCCCGTCGCCGCCCACGGTGCCGCCGCCCTCGACGCCGTACCGTTCCCGCCCCGCCAGACCACCATCTGCCCACTCGGCCCGTCGTCGGTGGCACCCATCACCTCGGCGCTGCGGCGATTCCGCAGCGAGTTCGAGGCCAAGATCACGCGCCGTGACGGCATCCCCGTCCAGTCGGCCCCGGTCGCCGACGGGGCTCCGGCATGAGCGACGTCGGGCAGTCCATGGAGATAACCGTCGACGGTCGCACCGTCGTGGCGAACCCCGGCGAGCTGCTGATCGACGCCTGCGAACGCACCGGCACCTACATCCCGAGGTTCTGCCACCACCCGCGAATGCAGCCGGTGGGCATGTGCCGGGCGTGCCTCGTTGAGGTCGACACCGGTCGGGGCCCGGCGCTGCAGGCCTCGTGCATGCTCGAGTGCAGCGCCGGCATGCAGGTCGACACGAAATCCGAGCACACCCGCAAGGCCCAGGAAGGCGTGCTCGAATTCCTGCTCGTCAACCACCCACTCGACTGTCCCGTCTGCGACAAGGGCGGCGAGTGCCCGCTCCAGGACCAGACGGTGGCGTTCGGACCGGGCGAAAGCCGCTTCGTCGAGGAGAAGCGCCACTTCGAAAAGCCCATCCCGGTGAACGAAAACGTCTTCCTCGACCGGGAGCGCTGCATCCTCTGCGACCGCTGCACCCGCTTCGCCAGCGAGGTGGCCGGCGACGCCCTGATCCACTTCCAGGGCCGGGGCTCAGGCACCGAGGTCAACACCTTCCCCGATGAGCCCTTCAGCTCCTACTTCAGCGGCAACACCGTGCAGGTCTGCCCTGTCGGCGCACTGACTGCAGCGCCCTACCGCTTCAAGGCCCGCCCCTGGGACCTCGAGGAGGTCGAATCCACCAGCGTCGTCGACAGCGTCGGCAGCCGCATCGCCGTGCAGTCGTCACGCGACCGCGTGCTGCGCTTCCAGGGGGTCGACGCCGACGGCGTCAACTGGGGATGGCTCTCCGACAAGGAGCGTTTCATCTTCGAGGCGTACGACCACGAGGACCGCCTCGGGACGCCGCTGCTGCGCGGCGACGACGGCGACCTGGCACCGACCGGATGGGGCGAAGCGCTCGCCGCGGCGGCGGCCGCACTCACCGACGTCGACCCCGACCGGATCGCAGTCCTGGGCGGAGCCCGCCTCACCAACGAGTCGCAATACACCTGGGCCAAGCTGGCAAAGGGTGTGCTGGGCACCGACAACGTCGACGCCCAGTTGGGAGACGGTCTTCGCGCCGATTTCGTCCTCGGCCTGCCCAGGGCGACCATCGACGAGGCCTGTATCCCCGGCGGCGTCATCGTGCTGCTCGGCCCCGACCCCAAGGAGGAACTGGGGGCGTTGTACCTGCGCCTGCGCCATGCGGTCGTCCACGACGGTGCCACGCTGATCGAACTGTCGCCCAGGGCGACGGGCCTCACGCCATTCGCCTCCCATTCGCTCCGGGTGCGCCCCGGAGAGGCGATCGGCGTCGTCCGTGCCATGTTCGGAGAGGGGGGCACCGCACCCATTGGTGGGGTAACCGTCGAAGAGGCGCAGGCGGTCGGCGCGATCATCTCCGAGGCGGCAGTCGGCCAGAACCGTCCGGTTACCGTGTTGCTGGGCCGGCAGTCGCTGGCCGAGGCACCCGGGACGGTCGTCGATGCGGCCCTCGTCCTGCACGACAGGATCGCCGACGTCCGCTTCCTGTCGATGCTGCGCCGTGGCAACGTCCACGGCGCCCTCGACCTCGGGCTGGCCCCTGGCCTGCTTCCCGGGCGGGTCGGCCTCGACGAGGGCCGGTCCCGGTTCGCCGACGCCTGGCCGACCACTCCGGCCAGAAGGGGCCGCGATGCCCTCGCCTCGCTGCAGGCCGCCGCCGACGGTGAGGTCGACGTACTGGTGCTGCTCGGCGCCGATGTCCTGGCCGACGTCCCCGACCACGACCTGGCGCGTCGCGGGCTCGAAGGGGCCGGAACGGTCATCGCCCTGGACCTGTTCGCCACACCGACCGTGGCCGCCGCCGACGTGGTCCTGCCCGCCACCGCCCCGACCGAGACCGACGGCACCGTCACAAACCTCGAGGGTCGGGTGAGCATCGTGGCCCGCAAGGTGACCCCGCCGGGGACTGCCCGCCCCGACTGGATGATCGCCGTCGAACTGGCCCGTCGACTGGGGGCCGACCTGGGCATCTCCTCGCCCGACGACGTGTGGGCCGAACTCGCCATCGTCTCGCCGATCCACGCCCACGTCGACCCGGAGGCGCTCGTCGACCAGGCCCGGGAGGGCATCCTCATCAGCGGCGGCCCGGCCCTGGTCCGCCCGGCGCCCCTCGAGGTGCCCAGCCACGACAAGAACTCCTACCGCCTGGTCGTGACGCGCTCGATGTACGACCGCGGCGTACTCACAGCGCACAGCCGATCGCTGGCAGGCCTGGCCCCCGTGACCCGGCTCGCGTTCGAGCCCACCGACTTTGCCGCCCTCGGGGTGGCGGAGGGCGGCAGCATCGAGGTACGGGGACCGAAGGGCAACGCCGACGTCGTCGTCGGCCCCGATCCCAGGGTCACCAAGGGCACCGCCCACCTCCTGTTCAACCAGCAGGGTGTGTCGGCCGGCGACCTCATCGAGGCCACTGCTGCGGTGATCGACCTGACGGTGGTGCCGGTCTGATGGTCATCGCCGCTGATCCGCTCCTCCTCGGGCCCGTCGACCTCGAGGTATTCCTGATCGTCCTGCTCAAGGTGGTCGTCTCGTTTGCCCTGCTGATGGTGTCGGTGATGCTGATGGTCTGGTTCGAGCGCAAGCTCATCAGCGACATGCAGAACCGCATCGGACCGGACGTGGCCGGACCGTGGGGCATCCTCCAGACCCTGGCCGACGGCATCAAGCTGTTCTTCAAGGAGGACCTGATCCCGGAAAACGCCGACCGGCCGGTGTTCAAGTTGGCGCCCTACCTGTCGCTGGTGCCGGCCTTCCTGGTCTTCGCCATCGTCCCGATCGGCGGCGACTTCCGCACCGGTGACGGCACCGTGGGCTGGTTCGGCCACCGCACCTTCCTACAGGTGGCCGATCCGCCGATGGGCATCCTGCTGTTCCTCGCCCTCTCCTCGGTCGCCGTCTACGGCGTGATGCTGGCCGGCTGGTCATCGGGCTCGAAGTACCCGTTGCTCGGCTCTGTCCGGGCGTCCGCCCAGATGATCAGCTACGAGGCTGCGCTGGGCCTCGCCATCGCCACGGTCTTCCTGACCGGCGGCTCCCTTTCCACCCATGAGATCGTGTCCAGCCAGTCGAACTGGAACTGGAACGTTGCCACCACCGGCGTCGTACCGTTCCTGATCTTCCTGGTGGCGGGCACCGCCGAGCTGAACCGGCCGCCGTTCGACCTGGTCGAAGCCGAACAGGAACTGGTGGGTGGGTTCCACACCGAGTACAGCTCGATCCGCTTCGCCCTGTTCTTCCTCGCCGAGTTCATGAACGTGATCACCATGTCGGCGATAGCGGTCACGCTCTTCCTCGGTGGCCCCGACGGCCCGATCCTCGTGGAGCGTGTCGCCTGGCTGTGGCCGATCCTGTGGTTCTCCCTGAAGCTCTCGGCCTTCCTCTTCACCTTCGTGTGGCTCAGGGCGACCCTGCCCAGGATCCGGTACGACCAGCTCATGGACCTGGGCTGGAAGGTCCTGATCCCGTTGGCGCTCGGCTGGTTCCTCCTGGTAGCGGCGCTCAACGTGGGCCGCGACAGGGGCTGGTCACCGGTGCCCGTCGTGCTCGTCAGCGTGGCCGTGCTGTGGGCGGGCACCGCCATGCTGGGTGGCGCCGTGCGCAAGGCCCGTGCCGAGCGGCGCGCCCTCGAGTTCGGGTCCGACGAGGCGCTCGACGCCGGGAACGGTGCCTGATGGGCTACTTCCGCGGCTTCGCCGTCACGTTCCGCAAGCTCTGGGAGAAGCGGGTCACCATCCCGTACCCCGAACAGAAGCGCGACAAGCCCGAGCGTCTCCATGGTCGCCACGTCCTCAACCGGTACGAGGACGGCATGGAGAAGTGCATCGGCTGCGAGCTCTGCGCCGGCGTGTGCCCCGCAAGGTGCATCTACGTACGCGGCGCCGACAACCGGCCCGACGACCCGGTGTCACCGGGAGAACGGTTCGGCTACGTCTACGAGATCAACTACCTACGGTGCATCCACTGCGACCTCTGCGTCGAGGCCTGCCCGACCGGGGCAATCACCGAGTCGAAGCTGTTCGAGTTCTCGTTCACCAACCGCTCCGACGCCGTCTACACCAAGGACGAGTTGCTGGTCGACGGCGAAACGGGTCGACCCCAACATCTGCCATGGGAGGACTGGCGCGAAGGGGAGGACGCCGACACGTCGGGCTGGATGCGTGCAACGTCCCCGTCGGGGTCAGCCGCCTATGCCGGAAGGGTCTCGTGGTCGGGTGAGCTGGGCTACGGGGTGCGACGCCCGGAGCAGGGCCAGTCCGGCCCGGAAGCCGGGGACGACGAGGGGAACGTCGCCTGATGGAAGCCGCCGTGTTCATCGTCAGTGCCGTGATCGTGCTCTCGGGCGCCTTCGGGGTGCTCCTGGCCCGCAACCCGGTCCACGCCGCCCTCTTCCTCGTCCAGTCCGTCTTCGGCGTGGCCGTGCTGTTCCTGCTGCTGGACGCCACGTTCCTGGCCGCCGTCCAGGTGATCGTCTACGCCGGCGCCATCGTCATCCTGTTCCTCTTCGTGATCATGCTGCTCGGCGTAGACCGGGCCGAGAACCTCGATGTCGAGCCCATAGCCGGACAACGGCCGCTCGCCGTTCTCATCGGTGCCGGAATACTGGGAACCACGCTCTCCGCCCTGCTGGTGGCGGTCGGTGGCCCGACCGGTGCCCCGGCGGCCAACTCCCCGTTGGGGGACGCCGGCGACAACACCCGACGCCTGGGCGAGGCGCTGTTCACCGACCACGTCTTCGCCGTCGAGTTGACCGCCCTGCTGCTCACGGTCGCCGTGGTCGGCGCCGTCGTGCTGGTCCGCCGCCTCGCCGGACCGCTCCAGCCCCTCCCGGTCGTGGCGGTTGCTTCGGAACCCGAAGACGAGCCCGAAGACACGGAAGAGGCCCCGGACGAAGAAGCAGGTGCCTGATGGAGGTCACCGTCGCCTGGTACCTGACGCTCGGCGCCGTCCTGTTCACGCTGGGCGCCGTTGGCCTTCTGGTACGTCGCAACCCGCTCGTGATGTTCATGTGCGTCGAGTTGATGCTCAACGCCGTCAACCTCACCTTCGTCAGCCTCGGTGACGACCTGGGCGACCTGGGCGGTCAGGTATCGGTGTTCTTCGTGCTGGTGGTGGCGGCCGCAGAGGTCGTGGTGGGCCTCGGGATCATCGTTGCGATCATGCGCCGACGCGCCGGGGCGACCGCCGACGACCTGTCGGTACTGAGGGGTTAGGGCATGCTCGACCTCGTCTGGCTCATCCCGGCGTTCCCGCTGGCCGGTTTCGCCCTGCTGCTGGTGGCCGGTCGACGCCTCGGCGAGCCTCGCTCCGGCTGGGTGGCGACCCTCGCCATGGTCGGGTCGTTCGCCGCCACGGTCGGCGTGGTCGTCGACCAGCTGTCGCACGATGAGCACCACCGCCGCTCGGTCACCACGCTGTTCTCCTGGGTGCCGGCCGGCGACCTGTCAGTCGACATCGGCTTCCTCGCCGACCCGCTGTCGCTGACGATGTGCCTCTTCATCACCGGCGTCGGCGCCCTCATCCACCTGTATTCGATCGGCTACATGCACGGCGACACCGACTTCAGCCGCTTCTTCGCCTACCTCAACCTGTTCGCCTTCTCCATGCTCGTCCTCGTCCTGGGCGACAACATGCTGTTGACGTTCCTCGGCTGGGAGGGCGTCGGGGCGTGTTCATACCTGCTCATCTCCTTCTGGTTCACCGACCCCGCCAACGCCTCCGCCGGCAAGAAGGCCTTCATCACGAACCGCATCGGCGACTGGGGCGTCCTCGTCGCCATGTGCCTGACGTTCTTCACGTTCGGCTCGCTCTCGTACGTCGAGGTGCTCGATGCAACCGATGCCGGGCAGGTCGCCGAGTCGACGGCCACCTTCATCGCCGTGATGCTCTTCGTCGGGGCGATCGGCAAGTCGGCGCAGTTCCCGTTGTACCTGTGGCTTCCCGATGCCATGGCCGGCCCCACGCCCGTTTCGGCACTGATCCACGCCGCCACGATGGTCACCTCGGGGATCTACCTCCTGACCCGCGTCAACCCGATCATCGCCGACGCAGCCGACTGGGTCCCCTCGCTCATCGCCTGGGTGGGGGTGGGCACGGCGCTGTTCGCAGCGACCATCGCCATGGCACAGACCGACATGAAGAAGGTGCTGGCGTACTCGACCATCAGCCAACTCGGTTACATGTTCCTCGCCGTGGGCTGTGGCGCCTACGTGCCGGCCATCTTCCACATGGTCACCCACGCCTTCTTCAAGGCGCTGCTGTTCCTCGGATCGGGCTCGGTCATCCACGGCATGGACGGCGACCAGGACCTACGCCACTACGGGGGTCTCCGGAAGTGGATGCCGGTCACCGCCTCCACCTTCATCATCGGCTGGCTGGCCATTGCCGGCGTGCCGCCGTTCGCCGGCTTCTGGTCGAAGGACGAGATCCTCGCGTACGCCTGGAACGAGAGCCCCGCCCTGTGGGCGGTCGGCCTGGTGACCGCCGTGCTGACCGCCTTCTACATGACCCGTCAGGTGGTGCTCACCTTCTTCGGCCGACACCGCTACGCCGACGCCCGACCCGACGAGGTGGTCGCCGCATGGGACGGCCGCCTGGCCGCTGCGACGGCCAACCTTGACGACTCCGTGGCAACCGTCGAAGCGGCGCGCACGGGCCGCGAGTCGGCGGTTGCCGTTCGTGCAGAGGCGGAGTCCGCACACGCTTCGGCCATCGAAGCGGCCCGGTCGGCGACCTCCGGAGACACGGCCGACGACGCCTCAGATCCTGAGGTGCTCGCCCAGGCGGTGCTCGCCGCAGAAGACGCCGTGACCGCTGCCGTCATGGCGGTCGAGGTGGCCGAGGAGTCGTTGGCCGTCGCCCAGGCGGCGCACACCGTTGCCGCCGCCGACCACGCCATCGTCATCGCCGCCGCTGAGGGCCGTGACGAGGTTCCCGCGCTCGCCCTCGACGCCGCGCCCGACACCGACGACGTCGCCGACCACCTGCCCGATGCGGTGGCCGCCCGTGCCGACCACCACCCGCACGAGTCGCCGTGGACGATGACCCTGCCGCTCGTGGTCCTGGCGGTCCTGTCGGTCGGTGGTGGGATCATGCAGCTCCCGTTCGCACCATCGCTCAGGTTCCTCGAGCAGTGGCTCGAGCCCTCGCTGTTCGGCAACGAGGTCCACCTCGGTCTCGGCGCCGGGATGCTCTGGGTGCTGGCGGCGATCGCCATCGCCGGCGGCCTCGTCGGAATCGCCGTCGCCATCGCCGCCTACCAGCGTCGTCGCATCGACCACCGGGTCTTCGAACAGCCACTGCTGGCCGATGCCTGGGCCATCGACCGGGCCGTGGGCGACTTCATGGGCGGCCCGGGACGGGCCGGCTTCGAGGCCACCACCACCTTCGACGAGCGCATCGTGGACGGCGCCGTCAACGGGGTCGGTACGTCGGTTCGCCGCCTGGCCGGCGTGCTGCGTCGCTTCCACAACGGGCTGGTCCGCACCTACGCCGCCGGCGCCGCACTGGGAGCGGTCGCACTGCTGCTGTGGTTCCTCACGAGGGCCAGTTGGTGATCCCCGTGCTCGCCTCCGCCTCGCCCTCCTTCCCGGTGCTGCCCGCATTGGTCCTCACGCCCCTGCTCGGCGCCCTGTTGGTGATCCTCGGACCCCGCCGCCGCCCGGAACTGTTGAAGCTGGTGGCCGTGCTCGCCACGATGGCGACCGGAGCGCTCACGCTGTGGCTGCTCTCCGCCTTCGACCCCGGAGTCGACGGCTTCCAGTTCGGCAGCCGCCATGCATGGATCGAGGAGCTCGGCATCTCCTGGCTGTTCGGCATAGACGGGATCTCGCTGTTCCTCGTCGCCCTGACGGGGATCCTGTTCCCGATCGCCATCCTGGCCACCGACCCGGGGCACGACAGCCGCGCCTACTACGCCTGGATGCTGGTCCTCGAAGGCGGCGTGATGGGCGTGTTCGCCAGCCTCGACCTGGTCATCTTCTTCCTGTGCTTCGAGGTCGTGCTCGTCCCGATGTACTTCCTCATCGGCCGGTGGGGCCACGGCAACCGCACCTATGCGGCCACCAAGTTCTTCCTCTACACGATGGCCGGCTCGGCGCTGATGCTCGTCGGCATCGTGTCGCTGGCGTTCCTGCATGCCGACGCCACCGGCGGGCCGCTCACATTCGACCTGATCGCCATCGCCGAGGCGCAGAGCATCGCCACCGAGACCGCCCGCTGGCTGTTCCTGGCCTTCGCACTGGCCTTCGCCGTCAAGGTGCCGATCTTCCCGCTGCACACCTGGCTTCCCGACGCCCACACCGAGGCACCCACCGCAGGTTCCGTGATCCTCGCGGGTGTGCTCCTCAAGTTGGGCACCTACGGGTTCCTGCGCTTCGGCCTGTACCTGTTCCCGGAGGCCACCCACCACTTCGCCCCGGTCTTCCTCGTGCTCGGAGTGGTCGGCATCGTCTACGGGGCGGTCGTCGCCACCATGCAGAAGGACCTCAAGCGCCTGGTCGCCTACTCATCGGTGGCGCACCTCGGGTTCATCATCCTGGGCACGTTCGCCCTCAACACAGAGGGCATCGAGGGCGGCCTGCTCCAGATGGTCAACCACGGCATCTCCACCGGCGCCCTGTTCCTCCTGGTCGGGATGATCTACGAACGACGCCACACGCGCCAGATCGCCGAACTGGGTGGACTCCAGAAGTCGGCCCCGATCCTGGCAGCGGTCTTCACCGTGGTGATGCTGTCGTCGATCGGCCTTCCCGGCCTGAACGGCTTCGTCGGCGAGTTCCTCGTGCTGGTCGGGACCTTCAACGCCCACCGTTGGTATGCCGTGGCGGCCGGCGGCGGCGTGGTGCTGGCCGCCCTCTACCTGCTGTGGGCCTACCAGCGGGTGTTCCACGGCCCCGCCGAGGGCGACAACGCGGAGATGCCCGACCTGCGCCTGCGCGAGGGCCTGGTCCTGGCACCGCTGCTGGTGCTGATCGTGGTGCTCGGCATCTACCCGAAGCCGGTCATCGAGCGCATGGAGCCGGCGGTCGACGCCCTCGTCGAACACGTGGAACGACACGTCGACGGCTTCCACGAGCCGACCAGCCGCATGGGCGTCGACATCGTCCCTGATGGTGCCGCGGATTCGGAAGAGGGTCGCTGATGTTCGCCCAGGCCGGAACCGTCGCCACCCCCGAGGTGCTCTGGTGGGCGCTGGTCCCGCTGCTGGTCCTCGCCGGTGCGGCTGTGCTGCTGCTGACCGTCGCCTCGCTGGTGCGGCGGTTGCCCGAGTGGCTGCCTGCCGCCTGGACGATCGTGGCCGGCCTTGCCGTGCTCGTGTCGGTCGTCCCGCTCTGGAACGAGGTCCAGGACGACGGTGCCCGCTCGTTCCTGGCCGGCGCAGTCGGGATCGACGGTTCGACGCTGTTCGTGACCGCCCTGCTCGCCGTCGCCGTGGTAGCCACGGCACTGCTCTCCCGGGCCTACCTCACCCGCGAGGACCTGCCGGGCGTCGAGATCTACGTACTGCTGCTCCTCTCAGCCGCAGGCGGCGTGGTCATGGCATCGGCCAACGACCTGATCGTGCTGTTCCTCGGACTCGAGTTGCTGTCGATCGCCGCCTACGTCATGGCCGCACTACACCTGCGCCGCATCCAGTCGCAGGAGGCGGCCCTCAAGTACTTCGTGCTGGGGGCGTTCGCCTCGGCGTTCCTGCTCTACGGGATCGCACTCGTGTACGGCTCCACCGGCTCCACCGGCCTCGCCCGCATCGCCGGCTACCTGTCGACCACCATCCTGCTCGAGGACGGGATGCTGCTGGTCGGCTTCGGCCTGTTGCTGGTCGGTTTGGGCTTCAAGGTTGCAGCCGTGCCGTTCCACGCCTGGGCCCCCGACGTCTATCAGGGTGCCCCGACCCCGGTGGTCGCCTGGATGGCCGCCGGCGTGAAGGCCGCCGGATTTGCCGCACTGCTGCGGGTCTTCGTGCTGACGTTCGGCTCGTGGTCGGGGGAGTGGCAGCCCGCCGTGTGGGGCCTCGCCATCCTCACCGTGCTGGGCGGATCGATCGTGGCGGTCGTCCAGACCGATGTCAAGCGCATGCTGGCGTACTCGTCGATCGCCCACGCCGGGTTCCTGCTGGTCGGCGTGCAGGCCGCATCCGATCGCGGCACGGCCGCCGTGCTCGCCTACCTCGGGGCGTACACGCTTCTGGCCTGCGGCAGCTTCGCCGTGGTCACCGTCGTGGGTGGCACCGGCGACGACCGCCACGGCCTCGATGCCTACCGGGGGCTCGGCGCACGTCGGCCATGGTTGGCCGGTGCATTCGCCGTGCTGCTGCTGGGACAGGCCGGCGTGCCGTTCACGGCAGGCTTCGTGGCCAAGTTCGGCGTGATCGCCGCCGCTGCGGAAGGTCGCTCCTATGCCCTCGCCGGGATCGCCATGGTGGCCGCCGCCGTAGCCGCCTTCGTCTACCTGCGGATCCTCGTGGCGATGTACATCGAGGACGGAGGCCCGGAAGATGACACCGATGCCACCCCATGGGGACCCCGCATCGTGATCACCGCGTCGGTCGCCCTTGTGCTGTTCCTGGGCGTCGTCCCCGGCCCGCTCGTCGACCTGGCGAGGGACGCCGTCCCCGTCCTGGTGGGGGGTTGAGATGATCCGGGTCACAGCCGGTTCGCGGCCGTTTCACACGGCGAAGGTGGCGCTGCCCGCTAACCTCCCCGAAGGGCCGCGACGGCGTCGTCCGGCACCCTTCACGCCCGCCTATCTTCCCGCAATCCGTTAGGTTCACCCTTCGTGTCCGAGTTCCTCCGAAACTGGTTGATGGTCGTTGTCTTCGGCGGCCTCGCCGTCGTGCTGGTCGGCATCTTCATCGGGCTCAGCAGCCTGCTCCGCCCGAAGCGAGCCACCGTCCAGAAGGTCATGAACTACGAGAGCGGTGTCGACCCGCAGGGCGACCGCTGGAGCCAGTCGAACATCCGGTACTACGTGTTCGCCCTCATGTTCGTGCTCTTCGACGTGGAGGCAGTGTTCATCTTCCCGTGGGCCGCCCGACTCGAGTCCTACAGCGTGTTCGGCCTCGTCGAGATGGCCATCTTCATCTTCATCCTCGCTCTGGGCCTCTTCTACGCCTGGCGCAAGCGACTGCTGCGTTGGATCTGAGGAGCAGGGCAACGAACTGGACATGGGACTCGTAGAGAACGGCAAGCTGCCGAAGCCACTCACAGCGCTGCTCAACGTCAGCCGCAAGTACTCCCTCTGGGTGTACCAGTGGGGCCTCGCCTGCTGTGCCATCGAGATGGGTGCCGCCTTCGCCTCGCCCCGCTACGACGTCATGCGCCTCGGCGTGATCCCGTTCCCGGCCTCGCCCCGCCAGGCCGACCTCGTCGTCGTCTCGGGCACCGTCACCGACAAGATGGCACCGGCGGTCAAGCGTCTCTACGAACAGATGCCCGACCCCAAGTACGTGATCTCGATGGGCTCCTGTGCCAACTGCGGCGGCCCCTACTGGGACTCCTACTCGGTCACCAAGGGCGTCGACCAGATCATTCCCGTCGACGTGTACGTGCCCGGCTGCCCGCCACGCCCCGAGGCGCTACTCGAGGGCATCGTGCTTCTCCAGGAGCGAATCCGATCTGAGGACATGGGCGAACGCTGGAACGGAGACCCCATTGTCGTCTCCTGAGGAATCCGTGGACACGGTCGACGACGTCGAGGCGCCCACCGTCGACGTTGCACGCGACGCCCTCGTGTCGACCCTCGTCGAAGCCCTGGGCGATGGGTTCGTAACCGGCGAGGTGCATCCCGGAGTCGATGTGTGGGTGCGGGTGACCGCCGACTCCTGGCTGGCCGCAGGCGTCGCCCTCCGCGACCGCTGCGGCATGTCGTACTTCAACTTCCTGTCCGCCATCGACTGGAAGCCCTCGCCCTACGGGCGCGACATGGACGCCCAGGTCAACGACCCCGAGGTGAGCGAACCGGGACCCATGGAGTGGGGCACCACCGGCGGCGAGACCCGCTTCCAGGTGCTCGCCCGTGTCCACGACCCCGTGTCCGGCCTCGGCATCACGGTCAAGGCCGACCTTCCCGACGACCGGCCCGAGGTCGACTCGTGGATACCCGCCTACGCGGGTGCCGACTGGCACGAGCGGGAGGCCTGGGAGATGTTCGGCATCAGCTTCAGGGGCCACCCCAACCTGGTCCACCTCTACCTGCCTGGCGCCTTCGAGGGGAACCCACTGCGCAAGGACTACCCACTGCTGGCCCGGCGCATCAAGCCGTGGCCGGGGATCGTTGACGTGGAACTCATGCCGGGCGACGACGAGGCGTCGGAAGAAGGCGACGACGCATGACCGACACCCAGCAGCTCGCCTACATCGCCGCCCAGGCCGCCGACGCACGCGTGAACGTCGAACTCGAAACCGAGGGCATGACCCTCAACATCGGACCGCAGCACCCGGCCACCCACGGCACCCTGCGCATCATCGTGCGGCTCGACGGCGAACGGGTCGTCGCCGCCGAACCTGTCATGGGCTACATGCACCGCGGCTACGAGAAGCTGGCCGAGGTCCGCACCTACCCGCAGGTCACCACGCTGGTGAACCGCATCGACTGGCTGGGCAGCTTCGCCAACGAGGTCCCGTTCATCCTCGCCGCCGAGCGGCTCATGGAGGTCGAGGCCCCGCCCCGGGCAAGGTGGATCCGCACCGCCCTGTTCGAACTGTCCCGCATCGCCAACGTGATTCTGTTCCTCGGCGACATGGCCGTGCAACTGGGGGCCGTCACGCCCGTCTTCTTCGCTTTTCGCGACCGCGAGTTCGTGCTCAACCAGATCGAGGCGGTCACCGGCGGCCGCTTCCACCCCAACTTCGACCGCATCGGCGGCCTCAAGGACGACCTCCCCAAGGGCTGGATCGAGGAGACCCGGGGCGTTCTCGCCCGCATCCGGACCTTCTGCGACGAAATGGAGGACCTGGTCGCCGGCAACGAGATCTTCGAGGCCCGGACCCGCAACATCGGTGTGGTCCCGGCCGACATCGGCCTCGCCTACGGGCTGTCCGGCGCCAACATCCGGGCCAGCGGCGTCGACTGGGACCTACGTCGCGACAGCGACATGGGCCTCGCCCACCGGGAGCTCGACTGGAAGGTCTGGACCCATCCCGACGGCGACTCGTTCGCCCGCTACTGGGTGCGCCTCCAGGAGGTCCGCGAGGCCTGCACCATCGTCGAGCAGTGCCTCGACGGCATCCCCTCCGGGCCGGTCATGGCCAAGGTGCCCCGCATCATCAAGGTGCCAGCCGGAGAGGCCTACGTGGAGACCGAGAACCCGCTCGGCGTCATGGGCTACTACATCGTCTCCAAGGGTGAGCTGGTCCCGTACCGCGTCAAGATCCGCTCGGCGTCGTTCAACAACGTCTCGATCACGCCGTGGCTGCTCGAGGGCGTCTACGTCCCCGACGTCATCTCGATCCTCGCCAGCCTCTACTTCATCCTCGGGGACATCGACCGATGAACACCCTCACCCTCGCCGTCGAGTTGGCCTACTGGCAGCAGACCACCATCCGGGCGGTCGTCGGCCTCGTGGCCGTGCTGCTCCCTGCCGGCACGCTCGTCTACCTGTTCCTGTTCAAGATGATGAGCTTCATGCAGAGCCGGCTCGGCCCCATGGAGGCCGGCCCCTACGGATCGCTGCAGCTCCTCGCCGAGGTCGGCAAGTTCCTCCAGAAGGAGGACATCGTCCCGGAAAACGCCGACCGGATCGTGTTCAAGGCGGCGCCGTTCGTGGTGCTGGTCTCGACGTTCCTGCTTGTTCTGGTCATACCCGGCGGACCGGACCTGATGTTCATCGACGTCGACACGGGCATCTTCCTGGCCCTGGCGGTCTCGTCGATCTCCGTGATCGGGATCCTCATGGCCGGTTGGGCATCGGCCTCCAAGTACTCCCTGCTGGGTGCCCTGCGGGCCACGGGACAGCTCATCGCCTACGAGTTGCCGCTGGTCCTGGCGGTCATGGGCGTCGTCATCCAGGCCGGCACCCTCAACATGCAGGGCATCGTGATGGCGCAGGCCGAGGGGGAGATCTTCGGTTTCGGCGGCATCGGCAGCCCCTTCATCATCACGCAGTTCCTGGGGTTCGCGATCTTCCTGATCGCCGTTCAGGCCGAGCTCACGCAGCCTCCGTTCGACATGCCCGTCGCCGAGTCCGAACTCGTCACCGGCTACCTCACCGAATACTCCGGTATGCGCTTCCTGATGTTCTTCATCGGCGAGTTCGCCACCGCCGGCATCTTCTCGGCCCTGGCCGCAACCCTGTTCCTCGGGGGCTGGTACGTGCCGGGCCTGGACCCGACCGACAACCTGTTCAACGTCATCGGCCCGATGGTCCTGCTGGGCAAGATCGTCCTGGTCGCCTTCCTGATCTTCTGGTTCCGGTTCACCTACCCGCGCTTTCGCGAGGACCAGCTCCAGACGCTGGCCTGGAAGGTGCTCATCCCGTTGTCGCTCGTCAACATCGTCGCAACCGGCGTGCTGAAGGTGGTGTTCTGATGCCCGCCCCCGGGCTTCCCGGCCTCATCAAGGGCCTCGGCGTCACGATGAAGACCATGGTGCGCACGCTCACCAAGGGCTCCCACACCGTCCAGTACCCGAGGGTCAAGGAGGCGCCCGTGACCCGGGCGCGTGGCGTCATCGCCCTGCACGAGGAGAACTGCACGTCGTGCATGCTGTGCGCCAGGGAGTGCCCCGACTGGTGCATCTACATCGAGGGCCACAAGTACCTGGCACCACCGCGGCGTCCCGGCGGCAAGCCCCGCAAGAAAAATGCCCTCGACCGCTTCGACATCGACTATGCGCTGTGCATGTACTGCGGCATCTGCGTCGAGGTGTGCCCGTTCGAGGCCCTGTTCTGGACACCGGAGTTCGAGTACTCCGAGCCCAGGATCGCCGACCTGCTCCACGACAAGACCCTCCTGGGCAAGTGGATGGAGACGGTTCCCGACTTCACGGAGTACGAGGCCGGCAGCGAGGCCAAGAAGGCCAAGGTGCCCCGGTGACCGTGCTGGCCGCCCTCCAGGGCTTCGATTCGCTGATGAGCGGCGACACCGTCGTCGCCCAGAACATCGCGTTCGGGATCCTGGCCCTGGTGATGATCGTGGCGGCCCTGCGCATGGTCACCACCAGCAACGTGGTCCACGCTGCGCTCTACCTCGTGATCGTGCTGGCCGGCGTGTCCGGGATCTTCATCCTGCTGGGCGCCGAGTTTGTCGGCGTCACGCAGGTCCTCGTCTACATCGGGGCGATCGTCGTGCTGTTCCTGTTCGGCATCATGCTCACCCGGGGCGCCCTGGGTGAGGACGAGGAGGCCGACACCGAAAAGCGCCGCATGGCCGTGCTGGTCGGCGTTCTGGTACTGGTCGTCACCGGCGGTGCAGTGCTCGACTCGTTCGGCGACGCCGCCGTGAACCGTGCCGCCCCGAGCCTCACCGCCGAGATCGGTGACACGATCTTCAGCCAGTACATCGTCCCGTTCGAGGCCGTGTCCGTCCTGCTGCTGGCCGCCCTCATCGGGGCGATCGTCGTGGCGAGGAAGGACTGAGATGCTGCTCAACCAGTTCCTCCTCCTCGCCGCCGCCCTGTTCGCCATCGGCGTCTACGGCGTGCTGGCCCGACGCAACGGCGTGCTCGTCCTCATGTCGATCGAACTGATCCTCAACGCCGTCAACATCAACCTGGTTGCCTTCTCGGCGGTCCGCGCGACCGTCGGCGGCGAGATCTTCGCCCTGTTCATCATCGCCGTGGCCGCCGCCGAGGTCGGTGTGGGGCTGGCCATGGTGCTGCTGCTGTACCGGAACCGCCGCAGCATCGACCTCGCCGGCATCGACCAGTTGAGGGGCTGACGTGACCGATCTGCTCACCCTGGCCGCCACGACGGCATCCGGCCTGTCCCTCGGGATCACCGAGGGCGGGAGTTGGCTGCTGCGCAACGCCTGGCTGATCCCGGCGCTGCCGGCGCTGTCGTTCCTCGGGATCCTGTTCTTCGGCAAGCGGATGCCGAGGGGCGGCTCCGAACTCGGCATCGCCCTCGTCGGCATCGCCTTCGTGCTGTCGCTGCTGACCGCCGCCGCGTGGATCGACCACCGCGACAACTTCGAGGGCGAGGAGGTTCATCGGGCCGTCGCCGCCGCCGAGGACCACGCCGACGAGGGCCACGCCGACGAGGGCCACGCCGCCGAGGGCCACGCCGCCGGCCATCCCTCCCTGGCCGTTCACAACACCGTCACCTGGTTCGAACTCAACGACGTCACGTTCACCGCCGGCACCCTCGTCGACGGGCCCGCCGTGATGATGCTGGTGGTCGTCACCCTCGTCTCGTTGCTGGTGCACGTGTATTCCACCGAATACGTCGCCGGCGACCAGCGCTACACGCACTTCTTCGCCTTCCTGTCGCTCTTCACCGCCTCGATGCTGCTGCTCGTCGTCTCCGAGAACACGCTGCAGCTCCTGGTTTCGTGGGAATTGGTCGGCGTCTGCTCCTTCGTGCTGATCGGCCACTGGTGGGAGGAGAAACCCAACAGCGACGCAGCGCTCAAGGCGTTCCTCACCAACCGGGTCGGCGACATGGGCCTCATCGTCGGTGTCACGATCCTGTTCTTCACCGTCGGCTCGGCACTACCCGGTCAGTTCGGTTCGTTCTCGATCGCCGAGACGAATGCCCTGGCGGGCGCCGGCCGGCTCTCGCACACGGCGCTGCTGGTGGCGTCCTGCTGCCTGATGGCCGCCGTCATGTCGAAGTCAGGCCAGTTCCTCCTGCACACCTGGCTGCCGGACGCCATGGCCGGACCCACACCGGTCTCGGCGCTCATCCATGCCGCCACCATGGTCGTCGCCGGCGTGTTCATGATCGCCCGCATGTACGGCGTGTTCTTCGAGGGCTTCTCGATCGGCGGCAGCTCGATCAACCTCATGGCCCTCATCGGCGGGCTCACGACCCTGGTCGGCGCCTGCCTTGCGTTCGTACAGCGCGACATCAAGAAGGTGCTCGCCTACTCGACCATCTCACAGCTGGGATACATGGTCATGGCCCTCGGCGTCGGTGCCTGGACGGCGGCCCTGTTCCACCTGTTCACGCACGCCTTCTTCAAGGCCTGCCTGTTCCTCGGGTCGGGGTCGGCCGCACACGCCGTGCACTCGTTCGACATGAAGTCAGACATGGGCGGCCTCCGAAAGCACATGCCGCACACCTACCGGACGTTCGTCATCGGATCGATCGCCCTCGCCGGGCTGCCGCCGTTGGCCGGCTTCTGGTCCAAGGACGAGATCCTCGTAGGCACCGGCGGCTGGGGCCTGTTCGGCGGCACCGGCGGCAACGGCGCCTACACGTTCATGCTGGTCATGGGAGTCACCACCGCCGCGTTGACCGCCGCCTATATGACCCGCTGCATCTACCTCACCTTCTTCGGCGAGTTCCGCGGCCACGGCACCCCCCACGAGTCGGGCCCACGCATCGTCGTTCCGCTCTGGATCCTCGCCGGACTCGCCATCGTGGCCGGCCTCCTGAACCTCCCGAAGGGCTTCCCGCTGGTACCCGGGTCGCTCCAGGAGCGGTTCGGCCACTTCGTCGAACCGGTCGCCGCCTACTTCCCGTCGATCTCGCACGGCACGCCCAGCTGGTCGCTGGCGATCGCGTCGACGCTGGTGGTCCTGTCCGGGATCGCCGTGGCCGGCTGGTACTACTTCGTCAAGGTCGAGGCAGCCTCGAAGGCCGCCGGTGAGAGCCTCACCGAACTCCCGGACGGCCTGACCAGCAGATACCCGCTGGCGAAGATGGGCCACACCTTCCTCGTCCAGAAGTACTACCTGGACCACCTCTACACCGACATCATCGCCGGCGGCACCAAGGGGCCTGTCGCCGCTGCCGCCTACAAGGTCGACCAGGACGTCATCGACGGCGTCGTCAATGCTGCCGGGGAGAACGCCGTCAAGGCGGGCAACCTCGTGTACCACCGCTTCGACCAGTTGGTCGTCGACGGCATCATCAATACCTCGGGTCGCGCCTCATCGGGTGCGGGCGGAGAACTCCGAAAAATCCAGACCGGCAAGGTCCAGGACTATGCGGCGATCCTTTTCGCCGCTGCCACGGTCCTCGCCGGGATACTCATCGTCATCGTCTAGGAGACGGCCGACATGGAAAATCTGCTCGACGGTTGGGGCCTCACGGTCGTAACGTTCTCACCGCTGGTGGGTGTGGCGCTCATGCTGCTCATCCCCCGCTACCAGGAGGACCGGCACAAGCTGGTCGCCCTCGTCACCTCGTTGTGGGTGGCGCTGGTCGCCGTACTGCTCCTCATCGAGTTCGACATCGGCCACACCGACCGGCTGCAGTTCGCCGTCGACAGGGTCTGGATCGACGTCATCTCGAGCCACTACTCGATGGGGATCGACGGCATGTCGTTGCCGCTCATCCTGCTGACCGTGCTGATCGTGCCGTTGTGCATCGTCTACAGCTGGAACCACTTCCCCGAGCCCCACAACCCCAAGGCGTTCCTGATCCTGATCCTGATCCTCGAGACCGGGATGGTCGGCACGTTCGTCGCCCAGGACCTGGTCCTGTTCTTCGTGTTCTTCGAACTCGTGCTGCTCCCGATGTTCTTCATGATCGCCGTCTGGGGTGGCCCGAACAGACGCTACGCCTCGCTCAAGTTCTTCCTGTTCACGCTGTTCGGATCGGCGCTGATGCTGGTGAGCTTCCTGGCCCTGTTCTTCCTGACGGGCGCCGAGTCGTTCGTGTTCACCGACCTGGCCGACGCCGTGGCATCCCACGGGGTGTCGCGCACGGCCCAACTCTGGATCTTCGGCGGCATGTTCCTCGGCTTCGGCATCAAGGTGCCGATGTTTCCGTTTCACACCTGGCTGCCCGACGCCCACACCGAGGCCCCGACGGTCGGCTCGGTGATCCTGGCGGCCGTGCTCCTGAAGCTCGGCACCTACGGCTTCATCCGCATCGCCATCCCGATCCTCCCTGAGGCCGCTGTCGAGTGGGCCCCCTGGATCGGCCTGCTGGCGGTCATCGGCATCATCTACGGTGCCCTCGGCTGCCTCGCCCAGACCGACATGAAGCGCCTCATCGCCTTCTCGTCGGTGGCCCACATGGGCTTCGTGATGCTCGGCATCGCCACCCTCACCGACTTCGGCATCAACGCCGCCGTCATGGGCATGGTCGCCCACGGCCTCATCACCGGGATGCTCTTCTTCCTCGCCGGCTCGATGAAGGAGCGCTACCACACTCTCGAGATCAGCAGCCTGGGCGGCCTGCTCGTACAGGCACCCCGCATGGGCTGGATCTTCGGCCTCTGTGCGATGGCGTCGCTGGGCCTGCCGGGGCTGGCCGGCTTCTGGGGGGAGTTCCCGGCGATCCTGTCGGCCTACAGCCCGGCCAACGGCGTGCCGGTCGAGACCTTCCGCACCTTCATGGTCATCGCAGCGGTCGGCACGGTCCTGGCCGCCGGCTACCTGCTCTGGCTACTCCAACGGACCGCCTTCGGCACGCCGCCGGACGAGTTCGCGAACGATCCGCACATCACCGACACGTCGCGTGAAGAGTGGATCGCATGGGCGCCGATGCTCGTCCTGATCGTCGCCATCGGCGTCTACCCGAACCTCGTGTTCCGGCTCTCCGATGGCGCCGTCGATGCCTCGCTGCACCAGTGCCTCAAGGTTGAAGTCTCGGAACTGACAGCCGAACAGGCAAAGGCGCTGGGTTGCGCCGACGTCTACGAGATCTCGGTCGCCGACGAACATGGCGTCGACGAGCATGCGGCGGTTGGGGGCTGACCCGTGTCCGTCGAGCTGCTGACCCTGGCGTTCGAGCGCCCGCCGATCGACTGGCACGCCTTCGCGCCCGAGATCACGCTGCTGTGCGTCGGTGCCCTGATCACGTTGGTCGACATCGTCTTCCTCGAAAGGGCCCGGCCCTACACGGCGGCGCTGGCCGGACTCGGGGTGCTGGCAACGCTCATTCCGATCCTGACGCTCGCCCTCGACGGCGCCGACCGCACCATGTTCGGCGGCGCCTACGTGGTCGACGACTTCGCGCTCGTCACCAAGGCCATCTTCCTGCTGGCCGGCTACGTCGTGATCCTGCTGTCCACGAACTACGTGGCCGAGGGCGACTACTGGGAGAACGAGTACTACGGCCTGCTGCTGGCATCGCTCATGGGCATGGTGATGATGGCGTCGTCGCGCGACCTCATCTCGATCTTCGTGGCGCTCGAGCTGCTGTCGATCCCGGCCTACCTGATGGTGGCGTGGCGCAAGCGCGACCTGCGCTCCAACGAGGCGGGGCTCAAGTACTACCTGATGGGCGTGTTCGCCTCGGCGGTGATGCTCTACGGCATGTCGCTGCTGTTCGGCGTGGCCGGCTCGACGCAACTGTCGCACATCGCCGACGCCCTGGTCGGCGCCGGACCGTCGGTGGCGGTCGTCACCATGGGCATCGTGTTCGTCGTGGCCGGGTTCGCCTTCAAGGTCTCGGCGGCGCCGTTCCACACCTGGGCGCCCGACGTCTACGTGGGTGCCCCCACCCCGGTCACGGCGTTCCTGGCGGTCGCCTCGAAGGCCGCGGGCTTCGTCGCCCTGCTGCAGCTCGTCTACGTCGGCTTCTATGCGCGGCCCGAGGTGTTCGAGCCGCTGGTCTGGATCCTCGCCGCCGTGTCCATGACGGTCGGCAACCTGATCGCCCTGCGCCAGACCGACCTGGTGCGGCTCATGGCCTACTCGGGCGTCGCCCAGACCGGCTTCATCATCGCCCCGCTTGCGGTGGCGGGGCACAGCGGCGCAATCGGCGATCAGGCCCTGTCGGCGGTGGTCACCTATCTGGCCGTCTACGCCGCCATGAACCTGGGCGCCTTCGCCGTCATCATCACGCTGGCCCGCCGCAGCGGTTCCACCGAGATCGGGTCGTTCTCGGGCGCCTTCCACTACGCCCCGGCGATGACGGTAGCCATGACGATCTTCTTCGGGTCGCTGGCCGGCATCCCGCCACTGGGCGGCTGGTTCGCCAAGTTCGAGGTCTTCCGGGTGCTGGCGACCGCCGGCGAGCCGTGGGGCTACGCCCTGGCGGTGATCGCCGCCGTCAACGCCGTGATCGCGCTGTACTACTACGCCGCCGTGCTCCTGAAGATGTGGGCCGAGGATGCGCCCGAGGGCGACCACCGCCCGGTGCCGTTCACCCCGTCGCTGACCTCGGCGCTGGTCATCTGCGGCGGCGTGACGCTGCTGTTCGGGGTCGTGCCCCAGGTGGTGGCACGCTTCACCGACGTCAGCCTGCTGGCCCTCGGGGGCTGACATCGCCGGTCCCGTCGACCGGCTGACGGCGCTGGTCCGCGGACAGGGTCCGCTGTGCTTCGATGAGTACGTCGACGCCTGCCTCTACGACCCTGCCGAAGGCTTCTACGCATCGGGTGGTGCTGCCGGCCGTCGGGGGGACTTCATCACGAGCCCCGAGGTCGGGCCGCTGTTCGGTGCCGTGCTGGCCCGCTGGATGGACGGCGTCTGGGAGCGGCTCGGCCGACCGGTCGACTTCACCGTGGTCGAGGCCGGTGCGGGACGGGGCACGCTGGCCCGCTCGGTGCTGGCCACAGCCCCTGCCTGTCTGGCCGACGGCCGGTACATGGCTGTCGAGCGGTCCGATGCCCTACGTGAGGGCCTTCCTTCTGGTGTCGAGCGGCTCTCCGACCTGCCGGACGGTCCGGTCACGGGGGTGGTCGTGGCCAACGAACTGCTCGACAACCTGGCCTTCCGTATGCTCGCGGCGTTCGACGGCGCCTGGCACGAGGTCCGGGTCGGTGTCGGAGATGAGGGCTTCGTCGAGGTGGTGGGGGAGGCGGTCGACGTGGTCGGCCTGCCCGACCCGGTCGACGGCGCCCGGATCCCGCTGCAGGATGACGCCGCCGCCTGGGTGGGCCGGGCCCTGGGCCTGCTCGACCGGGGCGTGCTGCTGGCGTTCGACTACGCCTCGACGACGGCCGACCTGGCCCGACGTCCGTGGGGCGAGTGGCTGCGCACCTACCGGGGCCACGAGCGCGGCGGCCACCCGCTCGACGCCCCCGGCAGCCAGGACGTGACCGTGGAGGTCGCCATCGACCAGCTCCCAGGCACACCGACCGTCACCACACAGGTGGCATTCCTGCTGGCCAACGGCATCGACGACCTGGTCGACGAGGGCCGCCGACTCTGGCAGGAAGGCGCCGCCGCCGGCGACCTGGCCGCCATGGGGGCCCGCAGCCGCATCACCGAATCCGAGGCCCTCCTCGACGAAACGGGCCTCGGCGGGTTCGCAGCACTCGAGTGGACGGTGGAGGCCACCGCCTCCTGACGGGTCGTGTCGCGTTCGCTAGGGTCGACGGGTCGCAACGTCGAGACGAAGGAACAGGGTCGCGTCATGGGTGAGCCCACCATCGAGGACTACTACGTCGAGGACCGGACCTTCCCGCCGTCTGCGGAGTTCGCCGCCGCGGCCCACCTGTCCGACCGATCGCACCACGACGAGGCAGCCGTCGACTACGAGGCCTTCTGGGCCCGCCAGGCCCGAGAGCTGCTCACCTGGGACGAGGACTTCCACACCACCCTGCAATGGGACCTCCCCTACGCGGAGTGGTTCATCGGCGGCAAGTTGAACCTGTCGGCCAACTGCCTCGACCGCCACGTCGAGGCCGGCCACGGCGACCGCATCGCCTACTTCTGGGAGGGCGAGCCCGGCGACACCCGCCAGATCACCTACGCCGAACTCCTCGACGAGGTCAGCCGCTTCGCCAACGTGCTCAAGGGCCTCGGCCTCGAACGCGGCGACCGCATCGCCATCTACATGCCGATGATCCTCGAACTTCCGATCGCCATGCTGGCCTGCACCCGCATCGGGGTTGCCCACAGCGTCATCTTCGGCGGCTTCTCACCCGACTCGATCGTCGACCGCTGCGAGGACGCCGAAGCCCGCCTCGTCATCACCGCCGACGCCGGCTACCGCCGCGGTGCCCCGTCGGCCCTGAAGGTCAACGTCGACGCCGCACTCGACATCGGCGCCCCCAGCGTCGAGCACGTCGTCGTCGTCAACCGCTGCGACACCGAGGTCACCATGGCCGACGGGCGCGACCTCTGGTGGCACGACCTCATGGCCGACGCCTCACCCGACTGCCCCGCCGAGCCGATGGACAGCGAGCAACTCCTGTACCTGCTCTACACCTCGGGCACCACCGCCAAGCCCAAGGGCATCATGCACACCACCGGCGGCTACCTGACCCAGGTGGCATACACCCACAGGTACGTGTTCGACGTGCGCCGCAACGAGGACGTCTACTGGTGCGCCGCCGACATCGGCTGGGTCACCGGCCACAGTTACATCGTCTACGGACCGCTCACCAACGGCTGCACCTCGGTCATGTACGAGGGCACCCCCGACACGCCGCGGCCCGAACACCGCACCGGCGACCGGGCCGACTGGCCCAGGGATCGGCTCTGGGACATCATCGAGCGCTACGGCGTCACCCAGCTCTACACGGCACCCACCGCCATCCGGACCTTCATGAAGTGGGGCGCCGAAGATCCCGCCCGCCACGACCTCTCGTCGCTGCGGGTGCTCGGCACCGTCGGCGAGCCCATCAACCCCGAGGCCTGGATGTGGTACCACGAACACATCGGCGGAAGTTCGTGCCCGATCGTCGACACCTGGTGGCAGACCGAGACCGGCGGCCACATGATCTCGCCGATGCCCGGCGTCACCACCACCAAGCCCGGCTCGGCCTGCCACACCATCCCCGGCGTGTTCGCCGAACTCGTCGACGATGCGGGCAACCCGGTCGAGCGGGGTGGCGGCTACCTCACCATCACCCGCCCGTGGCCTGCGATGCTGCGCGGCATCTGGGGCGACCCCGAGCGCTACCACGACACCTACTGGTCGCGCTTCGAGGGCCGCTACTTCGCCGGCGACGGCGCCAAGGTCGACGACGACGGCTACCTGTGGCTACTCGGCCGCGTCGACGACGTCATGAACGTGTCGGGCCACCGCATCTCCACCGCCGAGGTCGAGTCGGCGCTCGTCGACCACCCCGCCGTCGCCGAGGCCGCCGTGGTCGGCGCCACCGATGCCACCACCGGCCAGGCCATCATCGGCTACGTGATCCTGCGCGGCGGCAACGAGCCGACCCCCGAACTGGGCGAGGAGGTCCGGGGCCACGTGGCCACCAAGCTCGGCCCGATCGCCCGTCCGAAGGCCGTCTTCCTCGTGCCGGACCTGCCCAAGACCCGAAGCGGCAAGATCATGCGCCGGCTGCTGCGCGACGTCGCCGAGGGCCGCGACCTGGGAGACACCACCACCCTCGCCGACGCCGGCGTGGTCGCCGAGATCCGGGAACGGGCTGCCGAGTCCCCCGAGGAGGACTGAACCGTCTCCGGGATCCGCATCGCCCGGGACGGGGTGCCGGGCCCTGGCCCGGTGGTAATCGTCGACGTCGACGGGGTGCTCTCGGACGCCTCCGGACGCCAGCACCACCTCCATGGTGCAGAGCGCGACTGGGCGGCGTTCTTCGAGGCCTCCGTCGACGATCCGCCGATCCCCGAGGGCATCCGACTGGTCGAGCGGTTCCGTGACGGCCGCACCATCGTGCTGCTGACCGCCCGCCCGGCAAGACTGGCCGACACGACCGTGGCGTGGATGGAGCGCCACGCCGTGCCGTGGGACCTGCTCGCCATGCGGGCCGACGATGCCGGCCATGTCACCTCCCCCGACGTGAAGCGTGCGATCCTCACCGGGCTGCGCACCGACGGCTACGAACCGACCCTCGCCATCGACGACGACCCGAGGAACCTCGCCATGTACCGCTCCGAAGGCGTCCCCACCGTGTACCTGCACTCCGGCTACTACGACTGAGTCCGCGGGGCGCTCCAGGGGGTGGCCGACCGGTGAGGATGGCGATGCCGACTCACGTACCTCGGGTCGTAGGATCGGGGGGCACCCCGAACCAAGGAGCACCACCCCACCCATGATCAACGGCATGAAGACCTTCGCACTGCTGGCCCTCCTCGGCGGGTTGTTCGTCGTGGTCGGTGGGGCCATCGGCGGCACCGGCGGGCTGGTGCTCGGGTTGGGGCTGGGGCTGGTCATCGTCGGCAGCGCCTACTGGTTCAGCGACAAGGTCGCAATCGCCTCCGCCAAGGCGAAGCTCGCCGGCCCGGAGCAGTTTCCCGACTACCACCGGGTCATGACCGAGCTCACGCAGGCTGGCGGGTTGCCGATGCCGAAGCTCTACGTGTCACCCAACCCGCAGCCCAACGCCTTCGCCACCGGCCGCAACCCCGACCATGCAGCGGTCGCCATCACGCAGGGCCTCATCGACAACCTCTCCTGGTACGAGATCCGCGGCGTGCTGGCCCACGAACTCATGCACGTCCGCAACCGCGACATCCTCATCGGCTCGGTCGCCGCAGCCGTCGGCATGGGCATCACCATGATCGCCCGCATGGCGATGTTCGCCTCGATGTTCGGTGGGGGAGGCCGCAACCGCAACAGCAACATGTTCGGCCAGATCGCCTTTGCCATCCTCGCTCCGATCGCCGCCCTCATGATCCAGGCTGCCATCAGCCGCAGCCGGGAGTTCCAGGCCGACGCCTCAGCCGCCCGACTGATCGGTGATGGCGAGCCACTGGCCCAGGCGCTCGAAAAGCTCGAGTACGCCGCCGCCCGCATCCCGTCCGGCGTCGACCCGAACCAGGCATCCGCCTACATCGTCAACCCGCTCAGGGCCGACGCCCGCGGGGGCGGAGGCATGCCGAGGATGTTCTCGACGCACCCGGCGACGGCCGACCGGGTCGTCCGCCTGCGCGAGGGCAACTGGCGTGGTGGCACCATGCAGGGCGGGCCCATTTCCTAGGGCCTGTCTCCCGGGGACCGACGCCCCGGTCTCAGTCCCGGAAGTTCGTGAACTGCAGGGGCAGGTCGAGGTTCGCCTCCTTGATGGCGGCGATCACCTCCTGCAGCGCATCACGCTTCTTGCCGGTGACCCGAAGTTGGTCGCCCTGGGTCTGCGACTGGATTCCCTTGAGCCCCAGACCCTTGACCAGCTTGTTGATCGTGCGGGCGTCGTCGCCCGAGATGCCGGCCCTGAGGCCGGCAACCTGGCGTGATCTGCCGCCGCCGGCCTGTTCGACGTTGCCCCAGTCGAGGACCTTGAGCGAGACCTTGCGACGCACCAACTTCTCCTCGAGCACCACGAGGAGGGCGGCCAGGCGGTCCTCGGTGGAGGACTCGAGCCTGATGCCGTCGCCGGACAGTTCGACGACCGAGTCGGTGCCCTTGAAGTCGAAGCGGGTGGCTGCCTCACGGGCGGCCTGGTCCACGGCGTTGCGGACCTCCTGGAAATCGATCTCGGATACCACGTCGAAGGAAGACATGGCCGGCACGCTACCGGTCCTCGGCTGGCACGCCCCCGCCCGACCCGCTCCGTCCGCCGCTATCCTCCGCGTCTCCCGGGTCGGTGCCCGAGTGGCCAAAGGGAACGGGCTGTAAACCCGTCGGCATTGCCTTCGGAGGTTCAAATCCTCCCCGGCCCACGCTCGAAATCTGGATCGGACCCGCCTCGTGCGGGTCCGCTTCGGGTCGGGACTCAGTCCAGGAGCGCCTGCATGAGGGTCACGTCCTGCCAGCGGCCGAACTTGCGGCCCACTTCGCGCTCGACCCCGACCAGGGTGAAGCCGTGCTTACGGTGCAGCGCGACACTCGCCTCGTTGCCACCCCCGATGCGTGCCATCACACAGTGGAAGCCGCTGTCGCGGGCGGTCGACAGGAGTTCGCCCAACAGCCGGTCGGCAACCCCATGTCTCCGGTGATCCCCGTGGACGTACACGGAGTTCTCGACCGAGGTCCGGTAGGCGGCCCGCTCCCTGAACGGCGAGAGCGAGGCGAAGCCGACCACGTCGCCGTCGAGTTCGGCGACGAGCACGCTGAACGCCCCCGACCGCGCCGTCAGCCAGGCCACCTGGTCCTCGGTCGAGCGCTCGACGAGGTCGAACGTCGCCATCGAGGTCAGGACCTCGTGGTTGTAGATCGACCGGATCGCCTCGGCGTCGTCGGTCCGGGCGAGGCGCACATGCATGGCGGGCATGGTACAGACGGCCCGCCGCCTGAAGCCGCTGCACACGTTGGGGATGCCCCGGTGCCGTGGCATCCTTTGGCGTCCGCTAACAGCGGTCGGGCTCCCTTAGCTCAGTCGGCAGAGCGTCTCCATGGTAAGGAGAAGGTCGACAGTTCGATTCTGTCAGGGAGCTCGCTGGCGACGTAGCTCAGCTGGTGAGAGCGCCCGACTCATAATCGGGAGGTCGACAGTTCGAATCTGTCCGTCGCTACCGAGTCCAACACCCACCACCCGCAATCCCAGAGAGCGAGCCCTGCGAAAATGGCGTCCGACAAGCGAGTGTCCGTCACCCTGGAATGTCAGGAGTGCAAGCGGCGCAACTACATCACCACCAAGTCCAAGGTCAACACCCGCGAGCGCATCGAGATCAAGAAGTACTGCCGCTGGTGCCGCACCCACGTGCCCCACAAGGAGACCCGCTGAGCGATCGCCGGCGTGCCGAAACCCCCGGTTCCCCGACCGGGGCGGCTGGTACCCTGTGGCCGGTTCAGCGCCAGTCCACCCGGACAGGAGCCGAACGAAAAGGGCAGTGGCTCAATTGGCAGAGCACCGGTCTCCAAAACCGGCGGTTGAGGGTTCGAGTCCCTCCTGCCCTGCGAATCTCCCGACGGCGTCCACCCGGCGGGAGTGCACGACCAGAACCGCCCCTAGGCTGACTGACCGACCAACGAACCTCTCCATCCCCTGAAGGCTCCACCATGTCCATGAACCGCGAACAGAGGCGCATGATGCAGCGCCAGGGCGAGGTCGACGCCGACGGCGAGCCGATCCGTACCCGTCGTGAGTCCTCCCAGCAGCGGACGAAGGAAGAGCGCACAGGGCCCCTCCAGTTCTTCCGGGAATGCCGGGCCGAGCTGCGCAAGGTTGCCTGGCCGACCCGCTCCGAGACCCTCAACTACACGGTCGTCGTCGTGATCACCATCACGATCGTCACGGTCCTGGTTGCCGGCCTCGACTGGCTGTTCTCCAATTCCATCCTCGAACTGTTCGACGTCTGATGAGCATCAACGAAGAAACCGAGATCTCCGTCCAGGAGGCCGCCGACCTGCTGCCCACCGGCACGGTCGACCCCGTGGTGGCCGAAGCCGACCCGACCAGCGTCGAACCTGCTTCCGAGCCGGCCGTCGAACCCGCACCCGAGGCCGAGCCGCCGATTGCCGACGAGGCCCACGTCGTCGTCGACGAGGATGGGCTCTTCGAGAAGGAGGTCGAGGCCCGGACACCGGTCGAAAGCCCCTACGACCGGCCCGGCAAGTGGTTCGTCGTGCACACCCAGTCGGGTTACGAGAAGAAGGTCAGCAAGAACCTCCAATCCCGCATCGCATCGATGAACCTCGAGGACCGGATCCACGAGGTCATAATCCCCATGGAGGACGTTGTCGAGTTCCGCAACGGCCGCAAGGCGACCGTCTCGAAGAAGATGTTCCCCGGCTACCTGCTCGTCCGATGCCACCTGGACGACTCCATTTGGGCTGCGGTACGCGACACGCCGGGGATCGTCAACTTCGTGGGTTCCGGCGGGAAGCCGCTGCCCCTCGGTCGTCGCGAGGTCGAGAACCTCCTCCAGGTCCCGGACGAGGACAGCCCCGAAACCCCCCGCAAGACCCGGGCCCGGTTCGGATATGAAAAGGGCGAGACCGTGCGGGTCAAGGAAGGCCCGTTCGCCGATTTCTCCGGCGAGATCATCGAGATCAACGAGGACCAGCTCAAGGTCAAGGTGCTGGTCAACATCTTCGGTCGGGAGACCCCGGTCGAACTCGAGTTCTCCCAGGTGGCCCAACTCTAGGCACCCCCCGGCGGCCACCATGGTGGGAGCCACGCGGGTTGGTAAAGCCCCGGGCTCCGACCAGACTTGGCCGTCCTCAAGAGTCGGCGTGGCTCCACGTCGGTACCGATCCCCGAGTAGTAGAGAGTTCCGGAACATGGCCAAGACCAAGCCCGTCGCCGCAATGGTCAAGATCCAGATTCCCGCCGGCGCGGCATCCCCCGCGCCGCCCGTGGGCACAGCTCTCGGGCCCCACGGCGTCGCGATCATGGACTTCTGCAAGGAATACAACGCCCGCACCGAGGACAAGCGCGGCCAGATCATTCCGGTGGAGATCACCATCTACGAGGACCGCTCGTTTTCGTTCGTGACCAAGACGCCGCCCACCTCTTTCCTGGTACGCCAGGCCGCCGGCGTCGACAAGGGTTCCCAGAACCCGGGGCGCGAAGAAGCAGGCACGATCACCTGGACCCAGGTGACCGAGATCGCCGAGGTCAAGATGCCCGACCTCAACGCGATCGACGCCGAGGATGCCAGGTTGCAGGTCGCCGGCACCGCCCGCAGCATGGGCATCGCCGTCGTCTGACCGCACTGAACCACAACCGAACGCAGCGGCCATCCGAACGGATGGTTCCGGGACAGGAGAGGACCTCGCTCCGCCGGCGGCAACCGCGACACCGAGGGAGCCAGGAGGAATGGCGACATGGCAAGGGGAAAGCGGCATACGGATGCCGTCACACGATTCGACCGGGAGCACCAGTATCCGGCCCATGAGGCCCTCGAGTTGGTGAAGGGCTTCCCGGCAGCCGGGTTCGACGAGAGTGTCGACCTGGCGATCCGCCTCGGAGTAGACCCCCGGAAGTCCGAGGAGATGATCCGCGGCACGGTTGCGTTGCCCTCCGGTACCGGTAAGGACGTCCGCGTGGCGGTCTTCGCCCAGGGCGCCGCCGCCACAGCCGCCAAGGAGGCCGGTGCCGACCACGTGGGCGCCGACGACCTGGCTGCCGAGGTCGAGGGTGGCATGCTCGACTTCGACGTGGCCATAGCCTCGCCCGACATGATGCCGACGGTCGGCAAGTTGGGTCGGGTGCTCGGCCCCCGTGGCCTGATGCCCAACCCCAAGACCGGTACCGTCACCGACGACGTGGCGAAGGCCGTCGAGGAGTTCAAGGGCGGCAAGGTCGAGTTCCGCACCGACCGCTACGGAAACGTCCACGTCCCGATCGGAAAGGTCGGCTTCGAGGTCGACGCCATCCACGCCAACCTGCAGGCCGTGCTCGACGAACTGGCGCGACGCAAGCCATCGGCCTCCAAGGGCCGCTTCATCAAGAAGGTCTCGGTGTCGTCGACAATGGGTCCGGGCGTTCGCATCGACCCGACGCTCATCGGCGAGTAGTACCCCACGGGTTGGGGCGCACCGGGGCGCCGGTAGCCTGCCCGCCACAATCGAATCGTTCACCGAAGACCTCGCGGTTGTGTCCCAGCGACACAGAACGAGTCCCGCTTCCCGGCAACCCGGGAGGCGTGACCGCCGGAGCAGGAGAGCCTCGGCATCGGTCCGGACCGTCGTGTCCGCCGCCGGTCCTCGGTGTGCGAACCCGATCCGCCAAGGCGGCGTCGGAACCATCAGCAGGACCAACTCCGAGGAGGTGAGCGAGCATGACAGACGTGAAAGAAGCCCGGGCCGGGAAGGTCGCCGTCGTCGATGAAGTTCGTGAGCGGCTGTCGTCGACCGAGGCGGTGGTCCTGACCGAATACCGCGGTCTGGACGTGCCCGCCCTCGCTGAACTGCGACGTGCGCTGCGCGATGCCGGCGGAGAGTACAAGGTCTACAAGAACACCCTGGTGAGGTTCGCGGTTCAGGAATTGGGCCTCGACCTCGAGGACCTGCTCATCGGACCCACCGCTATGGCCTTCGTGGGTGAGCGCGAGGATGGCACGGCCGGCGACGCCGTCTCGGTTGCCAGGGCACTCCGCGAGTTCGCCAAGGACCATCAGAGCCTGCTCATCAAGGGCGGCCTGCTGGATGGCAAGCGCCTTGGCGCCGACGAGATCGACGCCCTGGCACAGATCGCCCCGCGCGAGATCCTGCTGGCCCAGTTGGCTGGCGCCATGGCGGCTCCGATGCAGCAGTTCGCCGGCCTCCTGCAGGCGTTGCCGCAGAACATGGCATATGCCCTCAAGGCGTTGATCGAGGAACGGGGCGGCGTGGTTGTTCCCGCCGACGATGACGTGGCCGATGCCGACGAGGCGGGTGGCGACGATGACGTGGCCGATGCCGACGAGGCGGGTGGCGACGATGACGTGGCCGATGCCGACGAGACCGAGGAGGCCGCTGACGAGGCGGCCGCTGACGAGGTGCCGGCCGAGGTGGCCGATGC
>Ga0208639_1000082_pt1 | contig 70384 bp, 76 predicted proteins | sample ETNtaG_33_FD_185772 | JGI IMG/M metagenome (GOLD analysis project Ga0208639, IMG submission 185772) | Marine microbial and viral communities from oxygen minimum zone, Eastern Pacific Ocean - ETNP201310SV76 (SPAdes) (version 2) | ecosystem: Environmental > Aquatic > Marine > Oceanic ...
AGTCCACGGCTGTATTTTCTGGTGGGAAGGTACATCGTTCAAGGAGTGAAGCAATACTTAGATCACCCACTGGTTTTTACCTGCATTCGGTTAATCCAAAGAGAGGGTTGTTTGATTTCTTCAGAGTTAGGTAGATGTGAAGGTTCTATCCATACTTGGTTAAATAGTTCCTCTCCCCCGGCTTTTTCAACTGCTGCAATGAACTCTTCACCTTGGGCGTATTGCGCGAGTTTTGCTTCAAGACCAATAATTTTTTGAACCATTCGGGTTAGTCCTGTAGCGGATTGCCTTCTCTCTCTCATCACTTTTGCGTAACGGGTTGCGTATTGAACGACTCCGATACCTGCTCTGTCCATGGTGATGTCTCCATGGCCTTCTAAAAGACTCATGAGACCAGCTATGTTGTCGAGAGCGGCTTTTTGTTGTGGAGTAGCGACCGCCGGAATAAGTCCTTCTGCGCTAGAGTTTTCGTTCTGACTTTTCATCGCCCGTAAGCGTTCAATTATTTGATTTGATTCAGGTTCTGCTTCATCAAGTAGTGCTTCAACTAGTCCTAGGTAGTGTTTTCTCAGCCATGGAACTCCAGTGAATTGAGCACGGTGTGTTACTTCATGGAGAGCTAACCATTGACGAAAATCTGAAGATGGGAAAGCGTAGCGTTGCTCTAAAGCAACAACATTTGGTCCTACGTAGTAAACCAAATCTTGCTCATCGGCTTCTTCGTCTTCTATAACGAGTAAGTCGTATTGCCCTAATACTCTGGTTGACATCCAGCCGAGAACTGCCCCCATCTCTACCGCTGTGATTCGAGCCGTTACCGGAGATTCTGACCCTTTCGAGTTTTCATTTTCCAACAGTGGTCTAAGGAGACGTTGTAAAGATTTTAGATTAGTTTTAATCCAACCTGGACGGTCCACTACTCTGGCTCGCGCTACACCTTGTGTTGAAGTTAGTCCTGTTGTGGCAGCAACTAAGCCTTCAGCTTTTTCTGTGTGTGCAGTGAATTCTTCTAAGAGACCTTGCTGATGACGTTCTCCCGAAAAAGGCGCACGCTCAGAAACTCGGACTGCGACTTTTTCAGCCAATTCCCAGTCAACACTTATTGATTGCCCCATTGGGCTGCGATCAGCGCTTACGGTAGCGGGTAGAAGAAACCTTCTGGAAATAACCCACCAACGTGGCTATGCAAAGAGCAACACCGCCACCGACAAGAGGTACAGCTAACCAGTAATGCCATATAACGCCTGAGAACAAGTTCATAGTAAGAATCTTAGAGGGTTAACTATAAAGTTCTACGCTTTAGGCTCTCTTCTTGAATAAGTTTCATTTATTTATGTTGAGCCCGCGCGGGGAGTCGAACCCCGGACCTGCTCATTACGAGTGAGCCGCTCTTCCTACTGAGCTACACGGGCATAGATCGTTAGCGTAGCGTCCTGATCGTATTTAGGCTTACGGTCGCTCTATCGGAGCCCATGCCAAGAGCAGTCGTTTCTCACCTACGCGTTCGAACTGGACGACTGCTTCTATTCTGTCTCCTTCTCCGCTTACTTTTATTACTTCACCTTCGCCCCATGCTTTATGCAGAACTTCTTCACCGGGTTGAAGATTCAGTAAATGTGCTCCAGTGGTTTTAGATGAGCCAGACTTTTTTGTTCTTTGCCCGTAAACGGGTCCTGATGGTTCGTCATCAGTGAAATGATCTGTGTGTAGCCAACTTTCATCGTCATGATTATCTCCGCTGCTGCTACCCCAGCCAGAATCTTGTCGCGAAAACCGTTTTTGACTTACTTTTATTTCAACAATGAGTTTGTCTGGAATTTCTTTCAAGAACCGGCTTGGTGGGTTGTATTGGGTGACGCCATGAAGCATACGGCTCCAGGCATGGCTCATATATAGATGTTTTCGGGCTCGAGTGATCCCCACATAAGCAAGGCGCCGCTCCTCTTCTTCTTGCCTTTCATCTCCTAAGGAACGGACATGGGGAAATACTCCATCTTCCATTCCGGGAAGAAAAACTACTGGGTATTCCAAGCCTTTGGCAGAGTGTAAAGTCATTAAGGTAACTGCACCAGATTGGTCTTTGTTTGTGTCCGGTAAGTTGTCTGTGTCTGAGACTAAAGCTACTTGTTCGAGAAATTCATCTACATTGTTGAATTCAGATGCGACTCCAACTAGTTCGGCTAGGTTTTCTATTCTGCCTTCTGCTTCAATAGATCCTTCTGCTCGAAGTTCTTCTAAATAGCCTGAAGTGTCTAATGCTGTTTCCAATACGGGGCTTGGCCCATTGTCGATTTCTTTAACGAGGGTTTCGTGTAATTCGATGAAACTCTTGATCCCGGTTAAAGCTCGACCTGTGACTCCAGCTTCTTCAGCATGCGTTAATGCATTTAAGAATCCGGTGCCATTGAAAGTGGCCCATTGATCTATTCGATCTACTGAGGTGTTTCCGATTCCTCTTTTTGGGACGTTTAGGATGCGTTTCGCTGCTATTTCATCTGTTGGGTTTGCCGCTAAACGCAAGTAGGCCATTGCGTCTTTTACTTCTCTTCTGTCATAAAAGCGGGTGCCGCCTATGACTCTGTAAGGGACTCCATGACGAACGAGTTGTTCTTCAATTGCTCTACTTTGAACATTGGTTCGATACAGAACTGCAAGGTCAGACCATGGGTGTTCATGATCTCTGTTTAAATTTTGTATTTGTCTGGTAATCCATTTGGCTTCTTCTGTTTCGTCGTTGGCTGTGTATTTAGTGATTGGAGTTCCGCTGCCTTCTTCTGTCCAAAGTTCTTTGGGTTCTCTTCCAATATTTTGGGAAATGACGGCGTTTGCAGCGTCAAGGATGTTCTGTGTTGATCGATAGTTTTGGTCTAGGACCACGACGGTGGTATTTGGAAATGCTTTTTCGAAATCGAGAATATTTCGTACATCAGCTCCGCGGAATTGGTAAATCGATTGATCGCTATCTCCTACTACGCAGATGTTGCTGTGGCTTTCGGCGAGAAGAATCGTGAGTGCGTTTTGTGTCAAATTTGTGTCTTGGTATTCGTCTACCAGAACATGTTTGAATCGTTCTTGGTAGGAATGAAGTACTTCGGGGTGTTGACGCAGTAATTGAACGGTGTTGCCTAATAAGTCGTCAAAGTCCATAGCTCCGGCATCCATTAACCGTTTTTGATATTCAGTGAAGACGTTTCCGATGCGTTCTTCGAAAGGTCCGGTGGCTGCTTCTACGTAATGGCTTGCGGTTCTGCCTTCATTTTTTGCTGCAGAGATTGAAGCGTAAATACCGCGTGGTGGGAAACGTTTCGTGTCAAGGTTGAGGTCTTTAAGTACATAGCTGACTAATCGAACTGCATCGTCTTGGTCGTAGATGCTGAAGCGAGTTGGGTACCCGATTTTTTCAGCGTCTCGGCGAAGTATGCGAACGCATGCGGAATGAAATGTTGATACCCACATTTTTTCTGCAACTGGTCCCACTAAATCTGCTACCCGGGTTTTCATTTCTCCGGCTGCTTTGTTTGTGAAAGTGATTGCAAGTATTTCAAACGGGGAAATGCCTTTATTTTCAATCAAATAAGCGATGCGGTGAGTAAGTACTCTGGTTTTACCCGAGCCGGCACCTGCGACGACAAGTAAGGGTCCTTCTGAGTGAGTTACAGCCTCTCTCTGCGCCGGATTGAGTTCATTTAGATCTAGCGAGGTTTCATTGTTGGGCATCAAAGTCACCTTACAGGGGTCCTGTGACTGATTAAGTGAAAGAGTTTCATTTTGCTTTCTTATTGTCTTGAATCAATAAGAATTGTTGCTAATCCTCGCCCTACTCTTCCATCACGGTCGTAAAGAACTGCGTCAGAAAGTCCGATTCCGTCTTTTGAGTTTTTGTGCACGCCGCGTAAACCGATCCATTCTCCGGTGGGGTCTTTGAAGGAGGAGATTGTTAAATCTACGTTCGGTGTCATCCATTCTTTTGGATCGAGGTATTGAGCCACCATGCTCAGCATGTCGCTGACGGTCGCCATGCTTGCGAAAGGAGATGTTTGAACTCCTTCGACTAATGGTTTTGTGAGGCGTATCCACATGAGTCCTGGTGTTCCTGCCCAAGATGCTTCACGGGGTAAACGGATTTCTACTGCTCGAAGGAATGCTGGGATTCCAACACCGGGGGTGGTTAGTTGAGTGGCAGTGTCAGGAAACGGGGGTAATTCATCTTCTTCGTGGGACATTCTTTCTTCATCTACAGGGTTCGTTTCTTCGGCGACTCTTAGCCTGACGGAGGTGGAGCGAGCTATTTCTTTACCTTGATCATGAAGCGAAGTTTGGATTACTTGTAGTCGTCGTCCTTCTCGTATGGTTTCAGTTGTCCACTGGAGGGGGCGTATGGGCACGCCACGCATGAGTTCCACTGTGTGTCGGCATGTTCGCATCGGGGAAGGTGTTTCTACTGTTTCTACAAGGTGAGCGAGAATTCCTGAGATCGGGCCTCCGTGTTGTATCTCTGGGTCCCATGGCCCACCGGTCAGTGAAGTAGGAATTATTGAATCGCCGTCAACTTGGTATAGGTATTCCGGTGATTCAGTCATGGAGAAAGTTTATTTCTCTTCCCATGAGACACAACAATCTGATTCCCGGTGATGCGTCTTCTGGTGGCATTACTGGATCTCCGATCATGTCGCTTGCTGAAAGCGCGTCAGTTAAGGGTGCCCAAAAATCTAAACAACGGTTAGCTAAATCTTCAGGTAACTCGATTTGACGCCCGCACGCCTGGGCTATGTCCGAAGCATGAACAAGATTCTCCGTGACTCGTAAACCGATAATGGTGGTTCCATCAATATTTCCTAATGGGTGTTCATATTTTTTTGTTTCTACTTCTTGTTGCGATGCTGCATCTATAGCGGCTACCGCTGTTCCTCTCCAAGTAGCAATCGGATTAGGACCCAGAATTGAGACATCTATGTCAGTGAGCGGTTCGATTACCCCTCCTTTGAGTAAGTCAACGAGCATTGCTTCTCCGAGGATTACGTGAGCGACAATGGTTCGTACATCCCATTCCGAACATGGTGTTGAGAAGAACCACTCATCGTCAGCTAGCTCCATGAGTTGCTGTCCGAAGATAGTGCTCGACGCTACATAATCATCCCAAAAAGTCATAGATGATGGTTACTCCCACTCAATAGTTCCAGGAGGTTTAGAAGTAATGTCATAAGCCACCCTGTTGACCCCAGAAACTTCATTGATTATGCGTGAAGAAAGAGTCTCTAATAACTCATATGGGAGACGAGCCCAGTCTGCTGTCATTGCGTCTTCGCTAGTTACTGCTCGAATGATTATGGGGTATCCGTATGTGCGTTCATCTCCCATGACCCCTACTGAACGTATGTCTGGTAGCACAGCGAAAGCTTGCCAAATTTCACGCTCTAGCCCTGCGCTACGTAACTCTTCGCGAACAATTTTGTCAGCTGCTTGGAGGGTCGCTACTTTCTCTGGCGTTACTTCTCCAATTATTCGAACTCCGAGCCCTGGTCCGGGAAAAGGTTGTCTCCAAACGATTTCATCCGGCAGACCTAATTCAGTACCTAAAGATCGGACTTCATCTTTAAACAAGTCTCGTAAAGGTTCAACTAATTCAAATTCCATGTCGTCGGGAAGCCCTCCAACATTGTGGTGGCTTTTAATTTTTGCGGCGTCTTTGGTCCCGGATTCAATAACGTCAGGGTAAAGCGTTCCTTGTACAAGAAAAGCAGCGTCTTGAACTTGCTTTTCAGCATCTTCAAATATTCGAATAAATAGCTCTCCAATAGTTTTACGTTTTTCTTCAGGTTCAGTTATTCCCTCTAATGCTTCAAAAAAACGATCTTCAGCCTTGACGTGCATGAGCTCAATCCCTTGATGACGGTCGAAGGTTTCAACTACTTGAGCGCCTTCGTCTGCTCGCATAAGTCCTGTGTCTACAAATACGCATGTCAACTGGTCCCCTATTGCTTTGTGAACCAAAGCAGCAGCGACAGCAGAATCCACTCCTCCTGAAAGCCCGCAAATAGCTTTACCAGTTCCAACTTGTTGCTTAATGCTTTCTACCGACGATTCGATGACTGATGCCATAGTCCAATCGCCGCTACATGAACAAACGTCGAAGAGGAATCGGGTTAATAACTTTTCTCCACATGGGGTGTGTTGAACTTCAGGATGAAATTGAACTCCATAGAGTTTTCGTTCCGGAGATTCAAAAGCTGCTATGGGAGCGTTCGTTGAAGAGGCTGTCACTAAAGACCCTTCAGGTCCTTCAACTATTGCATCAAAATGACTCATCCATACCGGATGCGTCCCAGTGTCTAGATCAGCGAGTAACGAACCGGGGGAAGAAACTATCATTTCGGTTCGTCCATATTCTCCTTGTTCGTTGCGATCCACTTTTCCGCCGCATTGCACCGCTATAAGTTGCGCCCCATAACAGATACCCAAAATCGGAATTCCAAGTTCATAAATCCCTGGATCTATCTGAGGGGCACCTTCTGCATTAACTGAAGTGGGCCCTCCGCTGAAAATAATTCCTGTTGGTTGATAATCCGAAATCTCTTTAGCAGAGAGGTCATGCGGAATGATTTCGCTGTAAACATTGTTTTCTCGGACACGCCGCGCGATTAGTTGAGCGTATTGTGCGCCAAAATCAACAACGAGAATACGGTCTTTGAATCGGTCAACTTTGTCTTGGAATTTATTAGCCATCTTCGTTCCAGTGTGTCAGTGGCCCATTCCTACGCCTTGAGACTTTTGAAGTGATTTTCCTTCTGTTTGGAGTGCAGGTGCAACCATTACTTCAGCTTTTTGAAACTCTTTTATGTCTAAATATCCGCATGTAGACATTGAGGTTCGCAGCCCACCGAAAAGATTGAGTTTTCCATCGTTTTCTCGAGCTGGGCCTAGTAGTACTTCTTCCAGCGTCCCGGCGGTAGATGTTTTTACTCTGGCTCCTCGTGGAAGGGTCGGGTGAAAGGTAGCCATACCCCAGTGGTAGCCGCGGCCAGGCGCTTCTTGTGCTGCCGCTAAAGGAGATCCAATCATTACCGCATCTGCTCCGCAAACTACTGCTTTGGAAATGTCTCCCCCAGTGGCCATTCCGCCATCAGCAATAACTTGACAATAAACACCGGTTTCATCTAGATGGCGCATTCGGGCAGCGCGAACATCAGCAATAGCTGTTGCTTGCGGTACTCCTAACCCAAGAACTCCGCGTGTCGTACATGCATGTCCCGGTCCTACTCCTACTAGCACTCCAGCAGCTCCTGTTCGCATGAGGTGAAGTGCTGCTTTATAAGTTGCGCAGCCTCCAACTATCACCGGTATATCGAGTTTTCGGATAAATGTTTTGAGGTTAAGTGGCTCAACTACGGTTGATACATGTTCTGCTGACACCACAGTTCCTTGAATCACCAAGATGTCAAGATCTCCTTTAAGGATGTGCGGGAGAAATTCTTCTGTGCGTTGAGGTGTAACTGAAGCACAAGACACAACACCGGCTTTTTTTATTTCTTGTATCCGGCTTGTTATTAGTTCTGGCTTTATCGACTCTTGATACATTTCTTGCATTCGTGAAGTTGCTTCGCTATCGGAGAGGTGCGATATTTCCTCTAGAACAGAATTAGCGTCTTCATACCGAGTCCATAAGCCTTCTAGATTAAGAACTGCGAGGCCTCCCAACTTGCCTACTTGTATGGCTGTTGCTGGGCTGACTACTCCATCCATGGCTGAAGCCATTAAAGGAAGGTCAAAATGATAGGCATCAATCTTCCACGTAATGTCTACGTCTTCAGGATCACGGGTTCGGCGGCTTGGTACTATAGCGATGTCGTCGAAGCCATAAGCACGCCTGCCACTTTTTCCCATGCCGATTTCAATCTCTGCCATGAGCGCCACCTTTTATTGTTTCAAGTAGAAACGTTAACTCTAACTTGGTGAACCTTCCAATTAAGTGACCCATGACCTGAGGCCGGAAAGTAAGAGTTTCTCAAATATGGCTACTTGTAACTTCAGTTTTCAAGTTGTTCATTGATGAGTTGCATTAACAACTCAACATGTTCAAGCGTCGTGTACGTCCCTCCGACTGCGACTCTTAATACGTATCTATTGTTGAGTCGAGTGTGAGTTAATAAAACTTTTTTTGTGGCATTAAGCGATGTGAGAAGTTGTTCTGATGCCTCGTCTCCATCAACGTGTTGGAAACAAACCAAACTGAGTGAAGGGTTAACTGAAAGCTCCAGCTTTGGATGATCGTTGATTTGCTCTGAAAACCAGTTAGCTGCTTGAACATGGCGTCGTATATATGTTCTTATGTTTTCTGCACCATAGCTACGTAACACAAACCAAAGTTTAAGAGCGCGAAAACGGCGGCCTAGCGGAACTTGCCAATCTCGGTAATCGATTACTTCTCCGGCCTCGCTAGCTGAGTTTCGAAGATATTCAGGAACTATTGAAAGCGCTTCAGTTAACGGTTTTGCATCTGCGACGAAGAATGCTGAACAATCAAAATTAGTAAGCATCCATTTATGAGGATTAAACGCATAGCTATCAGCTAGATCTAATCCATTTAATATCCCTCGGAACTCTGGGCATATAGTCGCTGATCCGGCCCACGCTGCATCAACATGAACCCAAGCTCCCACTTTTGTGGCTAATTTAGCGATCTCTTCAACATTGTCTACCGCTCCAGAAGAGGTTGTACCGACAGTGGTCATCACAAAAAATGGTATGTATCCAGCATCAACATCTTCCGTGATAGCTTTTTCTAGGTTTTCTAAACACATGGAAAGATTTTCATCTGGTTCAATTAGGCGAATATTTTGTTGGTTTATTCCTGCTACTAGTAACCCTTTTTCCGCTGAGGAGTGAGCTTGATTAGATACGTAAGCTCGTAATTTCGTAATTTCTTCAGGTCTGTTTATTCGGTGTCGAGCTGCCAAGATGGCACATAACGTCGCCGATGACGCTGCATCTTGGATGACTCCCCCACCGGATCCGCTGGAATGAAACCGTTTAGGTATCCCGCATAGATCTATAAGCCAGTCAAGAACATGTGTCTCTAGTTCTGTGGCTGCTGGGCTTGTAGCCCATAACATTCCGTTCACCCCTAAACCTGTAGAAAGTAAGTCACCTAAAATAGCTGGAGGTGAAGAATTGGCTGGGAAATACCCATAGAACCCTGGATGCTGCCATTGAGTAATCCCTGGGGCAATAATACGATCCATATCATCTAGTAAGTCTTGAAAAGGTTCACCAGTTTCAGGTGCATGCTCGGGTAAAGCTGACCGGATTTCTCCTGGTGTTACGTCCGAAGTAACTGGCCTTTCCTCAACTTCTTTCAGGTAGTCAACAAGCCAATCAATAGCGGCATACCCAGCGGAACGAAACTCTTCAGGGGTCATGTGAACAGATTTAGCTTCAGAATGAGTCATAAGGAAATTCTAGGGGAAGAAAGTTCAGACAATTCTTAATCCCAAAGTTAGTAACTGGCGGAGAATGTTTGCAGTTACCCCCCAAATGGTTTCATCAGAGATTTCAAAGAAAGTTACAACGTGTGATCGTCCTTCTCGTTCCCAATACTCTTCACGCCATGTTTCTTCTTTTAAGAGCTCTCCAAGATCTACATGACGTATTGCTTCTACTTCAGCAGAGTTAGCTTTTAGTTCAGGGCAATGTGGAAGCACAGCAACAAACGGATGGATTAGAGTTTCACTTCCTAGGGTGACAATTGCGTCTAACTCCCCGATCTTTTGAGGGAGAGAAGAATCGAGTCCTGTTTCTTCATGTGCTTCTCTTAGCGCGGTACTCCAAAGATCTTTATCTACTGTTTCTTGATGCCCACCCGGGAAACTCACTTGATGTGCGTGAGTAGATAAGTGAGGAGATCTTCGAGTGAGAATCACCTTAAGTGAATTCTGTTCTTCGTAAAGTGCGACTAAGACTCCGGCTTTTTGTGTGTATTTATCAAGATGATTTTTTTTAGCAGCAACAGGTTCATGCTTTTCCACTGCTTCGGTTAATTTCTTGAGAGTTAATGTTTTGTCGCTGAGATGTGACCAAGGCGAGGGTTCACCTAGGCGCCATTTTTTTGGACGTGGAATTATTTGAGGCCCACCTCGGTTATTTAGCGCTTCTTCTTTATTCATTTCATAAATCTTTCATAATGAAAACTACAGGAGCCGAGCCCTAGGGCTCGGCTCCGAATAGTTAATCCCTTGATTTAGGGTTACATCATGCCGCCCATGCCGCCCATGGGATCCATCCCGCCTGGAGGCATTGGTGGAGCAGGCTCAGGTTTATCTGCAACTACTGATTCAGTAGTTAGCAAAAGTGCTGCTATGGAAGCAGCATTTTGTAAACCGGCTCGAGTTACCTTAGCTGGGTCTATGACTCCCTCTTTTATGAGGTCAACCATTTCTCCAGTTGCTGCATTTAAGCCTGTTGCTCCTGAAGCTGATTCGATTTCGCGCACCACAACCGCTCCTTCAAGTCCTGCATTGTCAGCTATTAGCCGTGCAGGAGCTTCAAGAGCAGCATGAACAATGCGTGATCCAGTAGCTTCATCGCCAGAAAGTGACTCTACAACTTTTTCGACTGCTTCTCGAGAGCGAAGTAGAGCGGTTCCACCGCCAGCTACAACACCTTCTTCTATGGCTGCACGAGTTGCTGAAAGAGCATCTTCAATGCGATGTTTTTTCTCTTTGAGTTCAACTTCCGTAGCGGCTCCTACTTGAACTACTGCGACACCACCAGCAAGTTTGGCGAGACGTTCTTGAAGTTTTTCTCGATCCCAATCTGAATCTGTTTCTTCAATTTCACGTTTAATTTGTGAAATGCGTCCTTCAACTTCAGCGCCTTCTCCAGCACCTTCAACAATTGTGGTTTCATCTTTAGTTACAACTACTTTGCGAGCAGTACCCATCATGTCAACGGTTACACCATCGAGTTTCAGGCCTACCTCTTCAGCTATAACTTGTCCATTTGTTAAAACAGCCATGTCTTGAAGCATTGCTTTACGTCGTTCACCAAATCCAGGAGCTTTGACTGCTACTGAATTAAAGGTCCCGCGAATCTTATTAACTACTAAAGTTGCGAGAGCTTCACCCTCTACATCTTCGGCGATAATCAATAACGGGCGTCCTGATTGCATCACTTTTTCTAGAACAGGGAGAAGATCCTGAACAGAGGTAATTTTCCCTTGGTTAAAAAGTATGTATGGCTCTTCAAGAATTGCTTCTTGGCGTTCCGGGTCGGTTACGAAATAGGGTGAAAGGTAGCCTTTATCGAATTGCATACCCTCAACGAAGTCAAGATCCATTCCAAACGTATTTGACTCTTCTACGGTCACTACTCCGTCTTTACCTACTTTGTCTATTGCATCTGCAATGACTTGGCCAATTGTCGCATCAGCAGCAGAGATTGAAGCAACGTTCGCGATCTGTTCTTTTGAGTCATCAACTTGAACGGCTTGCCCTGCTATTGACTCAACAGCTGCTTTAGTTGCTTTTTCAATACCTCTTTTAAGGTCCATTGGGTTAGCACCTGCTGCAACATTTCGTAGTCCCTCGTGAACGAGAGCCTGTGCGAGAACTGTTGCAGTTGTGGTTCCATCACCAGCAATGTCGTTTGTTTTCGTTGCAACTTCTTTTACCAGTTGAGCTCCCATATTTTCGAAAGGATCTTCAAGTTCAATTTCTCGTGCAATAGAAACACCATCATTGGTGATTGTAGGTGCACCGAATTTTTTATCGATTACGACATTACGGCCACGAGGTCCAAGTGTTACTTTGACGGCATCCGCCAATTTATTTACACCTGCTTCTAACCCTCGTCGCGCTTCTTCGTCAAATTTTAAAATCTTTGTCATTTAGGCCTACTTAATTGTGGCGAGCACGTCGCGAGCGTTGAGAATTAACAAATCTTCTCCGGCGCTACTAATTTCTGTGCCACCGTATTTACTGTAAACAACAGTGTCTCCAACGGAGACATCCATTGGGACAAGTTCGCCTGTTTGTTCTGATCGGCGTCCTGGTCCTGTTGCAAGTACTTCGCCTTGTTGAGGCTTTTCTTTTGCAGTATCTGGGATAACTAAGCCACTGGCTGTAGTTTCCTCGGATTCACTTGGTCGGACCACAATACGGTCCTCTAGAGGTTGAATGTTCATTCAATATTCCTTTTCAAACTGTGTTTCCCAATTCAAGGTGAACTGAAAAACAATTGGCAGTCGCAATGGGCGACTGCTAACTCTACGCAGTTTTGCCCTTAAGTCACAACTCTTAAGGACGTGTTTTCTTATGAATTACAACGTTCCGGAAGCCCCCAATTAGGATCAGCTCCAGTATTTAAAGGACTTGATCCATCCATCTGAAGACACCACCAACCTGCTGCAGCTACCATTGCCGCATTATCAGTACACATTGATCGAGAGGGTATGAATGATCGCACACCGGTCTCTATACAAGTGTCAAGAAATTTTTCACGAAGACGCGAATTCGCTGCAACTCCCCCGCCTAGACACAAACCTTTTGCTCCAGTGGCTGCAGCTGCCCACTTCGCTTTTGTTACTAGCACATCAACAACAGCTTCTTGAAATGAGGCAACAACATCTGCAGTAGAAACATCTGGATTATTGCGAACATGATTGATGACTGCAGTTTTTAGACCTGAAAAGGAAAACGCCAACCTACGATCTTCAGCCATAGTGTCAGGATTTTCCTGAACTAATGCCCGCGGGTAGTCGAAGGCTGTGGGGTCACCGTTAACTGCCAGCGCGTCAATCGCCGGTCCGCCGGGGTATTCCAAACCTAAATATCGGGCGACCTTATCGAAAGCTTCGCCAGCGGCATCATCAAGGGTCGACCCTAAAAGGCGATAGCGACCATGTCCTTTCATTAAAACCAGCATCGTGTGCCCACCAGAGACGAGTAGAACTACCAGAGGGAAATCTAAATCTGGTTCCTCTAAAAAAGATGCGTAAAGATGAGCTTCAAGATGATTCACAGAAATGAAGGGAACATCCCATACTAAAGAGAGAGATTTTGCTGCTGTTACGCCTACTAGGAGCGAACCAATAAGCCCAGGCCCTGTGGTAGCTGCTACTGCATCAACTTCAGTTCCTTCTATCCCCGCGGATACCAACGACTCTGCTACTACTGGGATCATTAAATCAAGATGAGCCCGACTAGCTACCTCTGGAACCACTCCCCCGAATCGGGCGTGCAAATCTATTTGGCTACTAACAACTGATGATCGTACTGTTTGAGCGGAGTCAACTACAGCTGCAGCTGTTTCATCACATGAGGTTTCAATTCCTAAAATTAAACCACCCATAAGTCGCCTTTTATACGTTGTTTACTTTTTATCGTTGTTAAAAATTCTGAATCATCTATGTCATGAATCCACATGATGAGTGCATCTTCTCCTGTGTCACTGTAATAGTTTGTTCGGAATCCAACGGGAGCGAAACCAAATTTTTTGTACAAACCAATTGCAGGGTCATTACTTGCTCTTACTTCTAAAGTCATTGATTTCATCCCCATGTTGACTGCGTGATGACACAGAACAGCAAGCAGCGAAGAACCCAGTCCCTTTTTTTGATGCGAGGGGTGCACTACAAGAGAGATTATGTGGGCTTCATCTGCAACTTTCATTAACGCTCCATGTCCCACTATTTTTCCTTCAAGTTCGAAAACAATATTTACCCTTGAGTCTGTTTGACGGAGTTGTTGTTTAAAGAAACTCACCGACCAAACAGTCGGATAAACCAGCTCATTGATTTCCATCACTTGAGCTAGATCTTCTTCTCGCATCAACCGAAAAGTTGGGGAAGTTTCTTTTAGTTTCAAGATTCTTCTTTTCGGGTCTTCCAGTTGATTTCCGCATCTGGCTGACGTAGGTAAACCGGTTTTATATCCCATGATTGGACAAACTCTTCACGAATAGCTTGCGCATGAGCTAGTTGCACTAACGATCGTGCACTCGGATTAGCTAAACCTTGTTCCGCCATCTCTACCCGGCGAATTGAGGAAAAGATTTCTTGATAACGTAACGCCCCATCTCCTACTAAAAGAGCGGGTTCTTCAATCATCATTAATTCTGCAAGTAGTTCTTGAGGGGTACTGACCTGTGGATCGCGAATGCGTTGTACTCCACCAGGAACTTTCCGAAAAAGGGCGGTAAATAACTCGCCTCTTCGTGCATCAAGAGCCGCGACAATTAACCTGCTAGTCCACCGGGCAGGAAAGGCGAGCAGATCTAGGCTAGAAATACCAATCATTGGTATGCCCAATGCGTGAGCAATGGTCGTTGCTGAAGAAAGACCTACTCTTAACCCTGTGTACAGTCCGGGACCGACATCTACCGCAATTGCCCCAAGTTCAGCAAACTCTATACCTGCTTGTTTACGAACAAAGTCAATTTGGGGCGCTAGAGATTCCGCATGTTGGCGCCCTTTCCCAGTATGAGCAGAGGCTAAGACACCTTCATGTCCGCCAATAGCGCAGCCAATTTGTGATCCAGCGCTTTCTATCCCAAGAATTAGCACAGTCTCTCCTTGATTCCTTTTATTACTTCAAGCCGGTCTTCCCATTCGGATCCAGAAATTTGGATATGAATTTCTCGCTCATCACTAGTCTCACCTAAATTAAAGCGAATTTCTATATAACCACTAGGTAACGCCCCGATAATCACATCACCCCACTCAATTAACGTCACTGACTGGTCATCTACAAGTTCATGCAAACCGAGATCGCGAGTCTCTTCAATATGTGTCAAGCGATAAACATCTAGATGATTAATTGTCAAATCGCCTTCATAGCAATTTGCGAGAGTGAAAGTAGGAGATGTAATTGGACTAACGACACCTAACGCTTCTCCGAAACCCTGGGTAAATGACGTCTTGCCTGCTCCCAAGTCACCACACAGAAGAATCAGGTCACCTGCACAAACTATTCTTGCTAATTCGGCTCCCAGCCTTTGTGTTTCTTCAACTGATTTTGTTGATATCTGTATCATTTTGAAATTCCGGAAACTATTGAATACGCAAGTTGAAAATCTAATCTCATATTTTTCATTGCGTCTGGGTTGCCTCTCAAAGCTGCTGCAGGATGAAATGTCGGAACTAAATCATGATCGTTATAAGAATAACTCTTACCGCGCAAAGTAGTAATCCCCTCTTTTGTATCTAAAAGTAGTCTTGAAGCAAAATTACCAAGCGTGATAATTACTGCAGGGTTCACAAGTTTAATTTGTTCATCTAAGTATGGGTGGCAGGCTGATATCTCATCAGACTTTGGGTTTCTATTATTCGGCGGTCGACATTTAACAACATTTGCGATATAACACTCTGATCTATCAACACTTAGTCCTTCTTTAATAAGTCGATTCAAAAGACTGCCGGAACGCCCAATGAAAGGCTCACCTTCAACATCTTCTTTGGCACCTGGGCCTTCACCTATGAAAAAATAGTCTGCTTGTGGATGACCAGATCCAAAAACTACTTGGGTTCGGCTAGCGGATAGATCACAATTCACACAAAGGGCAACTTGACGCGAAAGGTCATTTAGAGTCCTCATTGGTAATGAGACTACCTTGAGCGTTCAACAAGACTGTTGAACAGCTTGTTCAACAGCAGCAACTGTAAGAGCTCGAACAACGTCCAAAGAAGGAATTGGGACTTCTCCGGTGGCTGCAACTACTACTGCATCTCCATCCGAAGAAAGATGCGGAGGGAACAAAGCTCGAGCTAAGCCGTCATGTCCTGACTGCGCTAGTAAGAAACAATCCATCTTTGAAAGTTGAGCGTTAGTTGTGACCGAAACCAACGTGGTATTAGTTCCCGAAGAAAACGGAGATCTAGATGGTTGTTCTGGCCAATTCATAAACGTTCCGTCTAGAACCGCCTTACTTGCTGTCCCGTTATCAGGTTCCCCTAATGCATTTACTGCGGCTATTGCTATCACTTTGAGGTCTTCTTTTTCAGCAATTCCTAATCCAATTCCACCTGAGCGGCTATGTTCGCGACTCCGCCACTTCCCGACTGTGGCACCTGTCCCTGCTCCAACTTGACCTACCTTTATCTCTTCGCTTGCTTCGCGAACTGCGATCCTTCCCTGTTCTGGCCCAGGGCGAACCGTGGCATCGCCTTCCATTAAGTCATACAAACCCATAGCCACCACGATGGGTACAGGTCCGGCCGGAGTTGAGAAACCTGTTCCTTCTTCTTCTAGACAAGCGACCACACCATCGGCTGCTGCCAAACCGAATGCTGAACCACCAGTTAGCAACAAGGCATGAATGTTTTCCACCATTCGTTCGGGAGATAGGAGAGCAAACTCTCTTGTTGCTGGCGCACCTCCCCGTACTTCTCCTGAAGCAACTGTTTTAGGTGGAAACAAAATTACAGTACAACCGGTTTTAGCTACCGGATCTGTCCAATGACCTACGCTCACTCCATTTATAAGTGAATTCATAAGTTATGACCGTACTCCCTTATTATTGATTCAATAAGTGAATCGTAAATATCAATCATTATTGCCCAGTCATACTTCCGCATTTCTTCTGCTAATCCTTTGACAGAAGAACTCCATAAATCTAAGTCAAGCAAAACATCTCTAAGTCGATCAACTAACCTACCCGGTGTATACAAAGCGGACATGCGCCACGGTTCCGGAACTAGTTCGGGATAACTCTGATGATTTGGTAAAACTGGAATCGCTCCTACTGCTAATGCCTCTACCACAGAGATGCCAAAGAATTCATGCTTTGCGGCACTAATCACTACATCAGTTCTATTTAATAATCTCAGATATTCATCACGAGGAAGAAACCCGAATTCAACAACTCTCTCACCTAACTCTTTTTTTACCTTGAGCAATTCATGGGGATTTTTTCTCACATTTTCACCGACTAATGCAATGTCAAAGTCAATACCTTCATCTGCAAGTTTTAAAATCGAAGAAGCTATTTCCTCAGGATTCTTGTCATAATCCCATCTTTGGTTCCAAAGAATTAGCGGAGTTTCTATTTTTCGCGTACTCACTCTCAAGTCTTGGAGATCTACCCCTACTGGAACTACTCGAGTTCGTTTCTTAACACCGGAGATTAGATATTCATGAGAAAGGTCTGGGGCTTTATGGAGTAAAGAAGGCAGCGCTTCAAACAAGGCTCGTCTCTGAAACGCTGAGTTAAACCAAATCTCATCTGCAGCTAACAGACTCCTCCAATTCGTTAAAGAAAATTCATCACTTACTTTTTCGCCTGGTTTAACCGGATAATTGAGCTGATTTTCATGCAGGTAAAGCACAGTCGGAATATCTCGCAGTGTTTGTCGAGTTAAACCTAACCATGCAGAGAGGTCAACCATGCCTGAAACCAAGGCTAAATCAATTTTCCCCACTGCTTTTACCGCTGCTTTGGTTTCCTCCGCTAAAGTAACTGCCCCTCCACGAAGCCTCCATCGCCAATACGAATCCGAGTGAGTAACACAGGTGATTGTGTGCTTTGAATTCTTTTTTATGCCGTCAACCCAAGCGGCGTGAGAGCCTCCATAATAGGGTTCCACTAAAAGCACCGAGCTCAAAGTACTGTGCCTTTCTTTCCTTGTCTTCTAAACCGTTCAGACACTCGGCCTACTAGCACGTCAGCTGTTAATAATAAAACTACGAGCAACCCCAAATGATGAACAGAACGCCCCCAACTCGGCCATGAAAACGCTGGCTCATACTCCCATTTGATCTGTAAGAAGATTATGTATGCCACTCCAACCGAATAGGCGATAAGAGGCAACACGGTAAGCAACATTCTCCTTCTAAAGTTGCGAGCAGAAACCCAAGTGAAGCAAGCAACCAATACTCCAATCAAAGGGTTAGACACGAAAGTACCTAAAAGCCCTAAAAGAAGAGAAGTTATAAGAGCTTGTTTTAAAGGCAGTTCATATAGAGACATCCTTGGATCATTTAAAATTGGAACTTCTAAACAAAAATGAATAGATTTTTGCCGTCGATCTCTATAAATCAAATACAGACATACCAAAATTCCAATTAATGAAATAAACAGAGCTATCCAAATGTTTCTCTGTGGTGCCCATTTGAAAGAAACATCTAAAGTTTTGGCCTCAAGTGGGTCAACAAACCACCCGTTAGCAAATCCGTCAACTAGTTGAGGAGGACCTAGGTCTGTTCCATTTATAGTCGCAACCCAACCTTCATTAAAACTCTGTCCGAGCACTAACCAAAAAGGCGATTCTTGGCCAGAAATTTCTGCTTCTAAAGATGTTCGGCCGGTAGTGGTGACTACTACTTCAGCCCCCAAAGGATCCGCAGTTTTAGACCAATCCTCAGCAGCTCTACCTCCTACGGCAGAAACCATAACTATTCGATCAATATTGAAACCGGTGAAACGGCCATCAATAGTTTCTATTAGATGTTGGCCTTCTAAAAGATTTATGACTTCATCACACAACGTACCGCTCAGACCACGTCCATTTAACGCATCGGTAGTTTTCCCTTGAATACGTATTGATATCGGTGTCCCGTCGATATGAACTAAATCATCTCGACACCCAGAATCTAGAGTCTCAGGTATTTTTGGGGCATCAAGTCCTGCAATTCCTAGTTCTATCAATGCAATCGGTGTAACGATTTCCTGGCCTGTATACCAATTATTTGTTTGTACTTCTTTTACTTTTAACACAGTGAGAGTTATTTCGCTTCCCTCAAAAGTTTGAGGCAAGTCAATAAATACAGTCTCTGAGTATCCAATTTCAGAACGTTGTTTGATTTCAGGAACATTAAGATACGTCTCTTCTCCATCAACAACGAGTTTTAATTCAGTTGGGATGCTATGTCTTCCGTCGGCCATGACTTGAAGTTCGAGTCTGTCAAATGTGATATTAGAAGGAAGAGTGTAAGAAAGCCACTGCCCTTCTTGTTCAAGGAACTCTGGACTCCAATGAGTTAGCGGATCTCCATCAATTGCAGCCAACGCTCTTGATCTTAAATCCCCCGACAATCTAGCGCTAGACCTCGCAATAATATAATTCTCGCTAGAAGTCACCACTCCTAATACCTGATCTAAAATTTCGTCAGAGGCCCAATCTGCTAGACGAACCGTAGCTTCTAAAGACCAGTCACGTTCAGAAGGCATATCAAATGCGCGAACAATTTTGCGTTCAGGATCTGGGCGAACACGTTCAGCCGGGTTAGTTCGATGGCGGGTTAAAAGAATCGCCACATCATGATTAAGATCATCCGTCTGCTTAAGGAGTTCAGTCGGGACTCGTAGCACCTCTTTGATGGTTACACCAAGATCAATCTCTGCGAATCCGGCAAGATCAGGTGGCCCAAGACCATCAACAAAAGAAAAAGAAACGTGTTGGAATTCTCGTTCTTCGATTAAGAACGTTTGTCCTTCTTCAACATAAGACTCTGCTTCCAGAGTAAAGAGGATCTCTGGTTGATGATCAAAACTAACTGCAAGTGTTCTTACTCGACGGTTTTGTGGCCCAACTAAAGGCTGAGTAAAAGTTATTTTATTAGTCGAAACTGGAGTTTCTAGCGACAATTCTAACTGTGGTGATACCGATTCTCCGTACTCGTAAATCCTCCATGAAGTAAGTGGATCTCCGTCAAATGCGTTAACAGGCCTAAATTCTGGATTTAAAAAAATTCGATTTCCATATCCTGTAGCGCTGACTTGAGCCAAACCCACACTTTCTCCCGACTGATTAAACGCGCGATATTCAGCAATCGTTGTAGTGGCGTCTGAAACAGGACGAATTCTTACATCACTAGCATCGGGATAAAGAAACTCATGATTCGCTGTCTCAGTAAGGCCGACATTTGCGTGCATCCCATACCAACGTTCAGCTCGCTCTCTGTTCGTGTCTGTGACTACTAGCCGGTCTGTGGCCTCTACACTTTCGACAGACCCGGCATAACGTATAAGACCGTCTTGAACATCTAGTAAACCAGTTGCAGCCAGTGAAACTATCCCTTCTCCATCTCCAGAAATAATTAGAGATGAATCACTAGGACGAACTCTCACCATATTGAGAGGTGATTCAACTGAGAACACTGCGACTGGTGGCGGGTGCTCTGAACCAATTGGTATACCTAATTCAATTTCATCGACCATTGAATTAGTTTCTGAAGGAATGTTAGGAATCGGGTCTCCAAACTCTTCGGGCTCAGATAACCCATCGGGTGTGTCGACTAAAAGGCCCCAAAGAGACTGGGGACGGACAGTTCTATACCTCTCATATTCGAGGTCACTTCTTAATACCACATCACCCGCACCAAATATCCGAGCGATTTCTGGTAAAGACTCTGACTCAAACCAACCTTCTTGCAGGCTCCGATCAAACGCTACAAGTAAACTAGCTCCCGACTCATCTCCATGTGGCAACAACTCTCTTGCAACATAAGGGCGCTCGATAAGCCCAGGGGTTATTGGATCTAGTGTATGGCCCCATCTATAAGCCGCGAAATCTATACCAGGTATCTCCATAACTCGAGTATTAGTTATGTCTTTGTTTAGCTTTTCTGTTGCTTCGGTCCAATAGTTTGGAATCTCTTCACGATGAAAACGATCAGCGATCAGCGATCCAGACCACAAGGGGTAAAGATTAATGATTACTGCAACCACAACTAAAATATTGATGGTGAATGCAATATTTTTTTGCTTTACCCAAACAGATTGAATAGCCGCAGCCACCATAACAGCTAGTCCTAGTACGACAAGAGGGGCTGCTCTTTGAGTGTTACGGAGACTAAAAATCAAGTCAGAAGAATCAGCCGCTTTCTTAAAAAGAGCACCATATAAGGATCTTCCAGCGTGAGGGAAAGATCCTATTGAAATTACTAGTCCGACCATAGTGATTAATACGAAATACATTCGATGACGCCAACGCACTACAGCCATCGCCACTAATCCAAAACCAGTTACTCCAAAGGAAACTAGTAGCAGCCATAACTTTTCCATATACGGGTCAGCAAGCCCCGAAAGCCACAAGCCTGCAGTGTCTCGACCATAAAAGAACCAATATCCAAGTGATCTTAAAATTTCAAAGGAACTAGTCGTGTTATTTGTAGATAACAGTGTTTCAGTCAAGGAGAGGATGGGAAGTCCATGCCACCCACCAATTACTAAAGCAACCATCCACCAGAGTTGTGTCAAAACAGTAAGTAATCCGATTCGGACTACTGCTCTACCTGCATCACTCCACGAAATGTGTTCTTCACAGATAACTGCTATAGGAGCCCATAAAGCTGCTCCAATAATTACAAAGAAAATTGAACTGCCATTTATTGAACCAGCGACCGTTACAAGTAGTGCAAAAATAGCAGGCCATCGCCATCCTTGTTTAGCGACTGCGGCGGCCATTGACAGAACCAGCCAAGGGAAAATAGCAAATGGGAGCAATAGAGCCGACTGTCCTGTTATATGGCCTAATACGAAGGGACTGAGCATATAAAAAAGAGCTCCAGTGAAGTGGCTTGAGTGTTCAGGAGTTAGCCGTCGCAATAAAGAAAGAACGCCTAAACCTGCAAGCGCAAATATTGATCCATACCAAAGTCTTTGAATGACCCAATCTTCTATTCCAAGAGTTTGGCCGAACCAAAAGAATGGGCCTGAAGGGAATAAATATCCGATGTTTTGGTGTGTGACAGTTCCTAAACCAAAATCAGGATTCCAAAGTTGTGGTGCACTAGTTAAAAGTGCGCCTGCATCTAAATGAAGATATTGCTTAATATCGGCATTTAATAAACCTGGTCGTATTACTAATATTGGAATATAAGCCGTCACCAATATGACAATTTCTTTCCATCGGTTCTTAATCAGATTCATTAACGACTTTCTGCGTCATCGCATAATGCATTCAAAATTATTGCTGCTGTATAGTCCCAATGAAATTTTTTCGCATGTTCAACTGCGCTTATTTCCATTTGAGAACGTTTATTGTCATCTAAGAGAATGGAAGTGACTGCATTTGTCATTTCGGTATCACTTTCTACCAGTAATCCAGTTTCTTGGTCTATGACCGCATCTAAGTGCCCGGGGATTCTTGTAGCAACAGATGGAGTTCCACAAGCAGCTGCCTCGGTGATCGTCATGTTCCATCCTTCACGCCTCGAAGGGGCAACAAGTAACTTTGCTTTTTGATAAAGCTGTACCTGATCTCTTCTCTCAATGAACCCAGGCAAAGTAATCCAATCTTCAGCTGCAAATTTTCGAATCTCTGACTGAATTTTTGGTTTTTCAGGGCCATCCCCAAAAATAACCACTTCAAGTGAAGGAATTTTTTCTTTTACGTGAAAAAGCACTGCTGGGAGTCGATCAAATCCTTTCGGTGACATGAAACGCCCGCCAGCAACTACTAAAGGTGCAGAAGCTTTTTTGGCCAAAGTATCTGGAATGAAATCTGGGGAAATACCTACAGGCCCAACTCTTAACTGTTGAGGATCTACTTTCATGCATTTGACAATCTCGTCTGCAGAGGAAGGAGAAAGTGTGACTAACGGAGTTGATCGATAAATCCGTCTTATCGCAAATCTTTCAATGAAGTAACCAAATTGAGCTAAACCAATAGGAGCTAAGTCACTCCATGTTCCCATATGGCAGTGATGTATTAAACCCACACGAGGACGGCGTGTCCAAAGTGGCGCTAAAAATGGCATTCCTTGAAATACGTCTACAATCCCATCAGCTGGTCCTAAACCCCCACGTAATGTTTGAAAAGCTGCTCCTGGAAATACGGATACCCGTCCTCCGCGTCTCGTAATTTTTGATCCATTGCGTTCTATCTCTACAGGCAAGCCTTGTACCGCTGCTGTTCGAATACTTGGTGATATACCTACCTCTGCCCAACAACGCGCTACCTGTGTTAAATGTTCTTCCGATCCACCTGAGTCGGAAGCTTCTAGATCTCTCCAAGCAATAATTGCCAGATCTTTAAGCCCCAAACGTTCTGCTCTAGAAGCAGTTTCATTGAGATCGATTTGTTCGTTGTTGAATTCTTTTTTTGAACCCATGAGTAATAAGTTACTCAGTCCTCAGCCTGATGTTTGGTGTACTCGAGTGTAAGTCTCAATAAATAAGGACAAACGGAGTATTGTTAAGCATTGATGACCACAACAAAAGCCCCAAATGGAACTGGAATCAAGCGAATACGTCTCATGTGGTCTCTGTTTTTAAAAGAGCGTACAGAGCCTGAACCCTTCTACGAAGCTTTAGGGGCTGAGACAGCATTTGACCTTGAACAACGATACGGCATTCAAGGGCATCGTATTCTTGATATCGGATGCGGCCCGGGTTGGTATACAGAAGCAATGCGTAAGTACGGAGCTACCGTATTAGGCATTGATGGAGATCTGGGAGTGCTAACTCGTGCTCAACCTCCTATCCCAGGATTAACGCTAGGAGATGCAACTCTGATGTCTTTCCCAGATAACTCATTTGATGGCGTGTTCTGTTCAAACATGCTGGAACACACCAGCAGCCCTGCAATGGTCGTTAACGAGATAATTAGAGTTCTTAAACCTGGCGGATGGGGGTACCTTTCATGGACAAATTGGTATTCGCCAAATGGTGGACACAATATGAATCCTTATCAGTATCTCGGCCCAAAATGGGGTCCAATGCTATACGAGAAACGTCACGGTCCTCCACCAGACAACCGATATGGAGAAGGTTTATTTGCTGTTCATATTGGACCGACTCTACGCATGATTCGCCAACAGCCTGATATTTCAATAACCCGTATCGAACCTAGATATTGGCCTTGGGCTCGTTTCATTATTCATATACCGGGCCTACGAGAGTTTTTTACTTGGAATTGTGTAATTCGGTTCACTCGAAAAAATTAATCTTCGTAAAATCTGGGAACTCGTTTACTTATATTTGTCAAAATCTCGTAACTAATTGTCTTCGTTGCCTCTGCTATTTCTCCAGCTGTGATCACTTGTCCCTCTTGTTCCCCAAACAGAATTGCTTTATCTCCTACCGCAACTTCTGTATTAACTTCCACCATTAACTGATCCATGGTGATGACACCTCGGATAGGGCACTTCTGTCCACGAATTATTACGTGGCCTTTCTCCCACCAACTTCTTGGTATCCCATCTCCATAGCCAACAGGCAAAGTCGCAAGAAGGATGTCATCTGTAGCTATCCACTGGCGTCCATAGGAAACAGTTTCACCTGATTTGATTTCGTGAATATATCTAACTTCAGTTTCAAGCTGAGCTGTTGGCTTCAACCCGATTTGATTACATCGATCTCTCAAGTCAATAGAAGGTTCTGCTCCATAAATCGCTATCCCTGGTCTAATCATGGATCGATGACTCGCTGAGACGTTTACAACGGCAGCAGAATTTGCCATATGCACAATTGAAGGTTGGTGTCCATGATTAGCTAACTCTTTTATAACTTTGTCAAAAAGAGTTGATTGCTCTTCTGAGAAAGAACTTTCAAGTTCATCTGCTGAAGCAAAGTGAGTAAAAACTCCTTCCAAAGTTAAACCTGATTCCACTATTTGATTTGCCAAAGAGACAGAACTTCTTTTAGATGCGCCAACACGATTCATACCAGTTTCTATCTTCAAGTGAACAGGAGTACCCGGTGCAATAGATGCAATCGCTTCAATGCCTTCAGGTGTATAAACAGTCGGACGAACACCTTTCAAAGTTTTAAGTTCTTTGATTTCCTCTGGATGAGGCTGTGATAGAACCAAGATAGGTACTGCTAGCCCAGCTTCGCGTAATTCTTTGGCCTCTTGTATCAAAGCAACAGCTAACCAATCAGCCCCTGCTTCAACTACTGTTTCACCAACTTTTATTGCTCCCTGTCCATAAGCATCAGCCTTAACGACTGCACAAAAAAGAGAGTTCGGGGCAAGGGAACGCAGCACAGAAACATTATTCTTCACCGCCTGTAATGAAACTTTTAGTTGAGTAGGCCTATTCATCATTTTCTTTCTGACTATCTACGCCAAATCTTTCTAACAGCCTAGGCAATGGTTCATCAAGGTCGCCTGCTACTACTCCTGTCTTAGGAAGTTCCGAAAGTAATTCTCCGTGGATGAAAGCTCCAGCACTTGCAGCATCAAAACCTGTTGCACCTCTTGCTAAAAACGCACCAATAATACCGGAGAGAACATCCCCACTACCTGCGGTAGCCAAACGTTGATCACCTGCTTTAATTTTTTCAATTTGACCCTCAGAACTAGCTACTACCGTCGTTGGTCCCTTGAGTAAGACAACGGCCCCAACTGTTTCAGCTAATCGCAATGCTGATTGCTCGCGATCTTTAGTCACTTTCTTTCCAGTAATTGACTCAAATTCACCATCATGAGGAGTCAACACAGTAGAAGCAGATACTTCTTTCTTGAAAGAAAAATTTCTTAGTGCTTTTAAACCATCTCCATCAATTATTACCGGTGTTCGTGTTTTCTGAAGTAAACGACGAACTCCTTTCATAACCAACGGATCACTTCCAATGCCAGGGCCCAAGACTAAAGAAGCAAATCGCTCTTCATCTTCTACTTGTAAATCTTTTTCGATTCTCGTAACTACAACTTCTAGGGGAGCTTCAACAAATTCAGCATTTGGGATACTTAGTCGTACATAACCAGCACCAGACCGTTGTGCTGCTCGGGCAGACAAGATTGCGGCACCTTCCATCCCTGGACTTCCTGCTATTACCCAACAGGCACTTTGCCACTTATGTGCATCCAGTGGTCGTGACGGAATTGATTTAAGTAATTCTGACTGATCTCGCATTACAAAGCCACAGCGACTGCTGCTGCGGTTCTATGTGTATGAGTAAGGGTCAATAGCCATTTTTCTACACCCGCTTCAGAGGCGATATCTATTGCTTTACTATGAAGTCGGAGGGCAGGTTCACCTGAGACTGTATGTACGATCTCAATATCTTGAAAAGAAACCGATCCTAAACCTAATCCTAAAGCTTTAAGAACTGCTTCTTTGGCCGCAAAACGTGCTGCATAACGTTCAGTTGGATCTGATTGACGTTCAGAATATTCCTGTTCCTCAGGAAGAAATAACCTATCTCTTAATCCTGGAGTGCGAGTTAGTGAATGCCTGAATCTATCTACATCAACTAGATCAACACCAATACCAATCATGATTCAGATCGCAATTTATCCGCAATTAGTCCAACGGGGTCAACCAAAAGATCGATTACTTGCATCTCAGATAATAATTTTTCATCTAAGTTAGGTTCTGTCTCACAAACGGCATCACGAATAAAGTCGTACCGGTTGTGATAACCACGTAAGACCCCTCGCAATACGTCAATATCTAACTTCTCAACTAATTCAACATGGAGTAGAGTCAGGCCAGTTGTTTCTGCCTCTCTTACTTCCGGAATAATAATCAAAGTTCTATCATCTCTGGCTCCACGCGTAACAAGCACTTCGCGTTCATTCGCCACCCGATGTTTCGTTCCTCTAAGGACAGGATCTTTTTCGGTTCGGGATTCAATGGTGGTTGAAACTCCTCCACGATCAACAATGGTAATTGTTGGATTGTCACTATCTAAATTTTGGACCTGATACCGAGTAAATCCATGAACTTGCAACACAGCAGGATCTAAAGCGGACAACAATCTTAAAGTCCTATAACTGAGTTGCCCTCGCGGAGAACCAGAACCAAGAACAGACTTTGTTAAACGTGTCTCCAGAAGTGTTTCATCTGTTCTAGAAATTCCAACAGTGACTGTTTTAGCTTGATGCTTAATTGCATCTATAGGGCGAGTGAGTTGTTCAATGGCTTGGACAAGTAGTTCTGCTAATTGGTCAAGCACTAATCCGGGAGTGCCTACTTGCCCGTACTCTCGCTGATAAGACTCGAGAGGGACTTCACCAAGCGCATAACGAAAAAGCCCTGCTAAACGAGATGCAGTTGATGCTTCTAAATGTCCATCAAGAGAGCCGGCCCTAAGTTCATCTGTGAATTTATTTGCCGCTATTAAAAGAGTCTTATGAAGGTCTTGCATCAAGTCTTCCTTCGAGTGGCCTTCAGATATTTCAATAGCCATTTCCTCAATTGCGGCATGGGCTTCTCTTAGTGGGTCAGCTTGGGCGTCAATAGCTTTTGCAGCTTCATATCCGAATAGATGCCCGGCCATTGTTGAAAGGATGAACGCAAGCCTTGGATGAACTGCTGGGATTCTTATCTGATCCGGATTCTCTCCATATTGATAATCATCAATGCCACAAACAACAATTGGAACTGCTTTATGCGCTTTGTATATAGCAATTTCTTTTGCAACATCATCTGCAGTAGATCCGATTAAGCCTGTTGCACAAACAAGAATTAATGGCTCCGAAGAAAGATCTATATGTTTCTTGTCTTCAGTCGAATCACAGGAAATGGATTTATAACACAGCTCAGACAATTTGATACGAATTTCACGCGCTGCTACTAAATTCAACCCATTTCCTACTATCGCCCAATAACGACGAGATGGGGCGTGGCGATGTGCGATTTCTGAAATACGGGTTTTGTTAAGTAGCATCTGGTCCATTTGATCTGGTAACTCTTGCAGCCCTTCAAGAAGATCTAAATACTCAGAACCTTTGTTATTTGAAAGAGTTTTAGACAGCGCAACAGCCAGAAGAAACCCTGCTGTCACCTGCGCATAGAACGCTTTCGTAGATGCGACACTCATCTCTATATCGCGTCCATCTGAAGTATAAAAGACTCCGTCGGCTCGATCTGCGAGATCGCTATTGCGCCTATTCACGATGGCAATAACATGTGCTCCTCGGGCTTGAACTAAATCAACTGTTCGGTTTGTATCAGTTGTAGTTCCTGACTGACTGATTGCTATAACACAGGTGTCTGACATATCTGAACGAAGGCCAAAACCGGACAGTTCTGTAGCTAACTGAGAATCAACCCGTACATCATTGCTAGAAATCTGCTCTTCTATTGCCGCCGCAACCGCCTGAGCGGCTATAGCGGCAGTTCCTTGCCCTATAACAGTGATCCGAGAGATCTTCCCAGAAGAAACTTTCTTTAGTAATTCTTTACTCAATACAGAACTTCCTAGTTTGACATCTAAATCGCTATTGCTGCCTTTAATTAGATAGCCGCGCAGAGTTGAACGAACAGAATCTGAAGATTCACTGATTTCTTTGAGTAAATAGTGAGGGTAATCGCCTCGATCTATATCTCGTGTAGTAATTTCAGCTCTTTTTGTTTCTTGTTTTTTTATTGGAAGAAGTCGCCCATCAAATGAACATCTTGTAAGGCCTTCTGATGAACCTGCCTGTTCTCCATCTATCTCAACGATTTGTCCGCGACTCGTTACTGCATTATGTGGATCCGCTGGAATTTCTCCATCCATACGCAAATAATTAGGAGTTATTTCCACAACTCCATAAAGTTCGCTTGCAACAACCGTAACGTCTTCCCCGAATCCCACATATAGTCCTTGTCCGCTTCCTCGTAAAGATAAATAGAGTCGGCTTGGATTCTCTGCTATTGAAGTAGCTATTGCCAAAGATCCTTCAAATGATTGAACGGCTTTTCGGAAAGCATCACTTGGAGTATCACCTTGCTTCAGATAAGAGGAGCAAAGGGCGGGCATGACTTTTGCGTCACTAGTGATATCTGATGACAATGATAAAGATTCATCGCGAATAACCTCTAGATAGTTATCAATGTCTCCATTTTGAACTGACGTGATAAGTGGAGTTTGCTCTCCATCAGCTCTAGTTGAGTCCAATGGGTGCGCATTAGCTTCAGATACAACACCAATGCTTGCCCACCGGGTGTGGCCGAGTATAGAACCTCTTACCTTTTCGTGAATAAGAGCCTTTGTGAGATCACTATCTTCCAAAATTCTTTTTCTTAAAGTTGCAGTATTGTCCCCAAGTTCCCCAATTTCCGCTGCAACTTTTACTACAAACTGCACTGATCTCTCTGATGTGCGATGCGTAGCTCCGGAACGATACAAAGGGTCTTGGCGATGATCTATGTCTTGTTCCTCATCTATTTCATAGTTCCAAAGAGTGATTTGAATACCCGCTGAATCTCTTCCCCGTACTTCCATCCGATCAATCGCATTTAAAGCTTGTTGGATGGAAAGCAGAATTGCATACCCGGCGCGGCTAGGAGGATGAGACTGAGATGCTAAATTCATCACACTTTCAAATGTGGCAAGTCGGTCATTAGAAATTGCCCAAATTGAATCACGTAAGCCCATAATCAATTCGTTTGCTTCTTCTGGATCTATGTCCGTCTGATGAAGTGTTTGCTCTATTTTTGGAACAATTTTTATATGTAAAATTTCTAATTGTTTTTTAAGATCACTACTCAAATTTTCATTGTCAATAAGGGCATACAAGCCAGGTGTTCCTTGAAGAAGTTGATTAACTTGCTCTAAATAATCTTTTGCCTGAGATATAGCATGGGTTTGTTCTTCTCTTAAAAGCCCTATCGCCTTCTCAACAAGTTCTAAGAGGTCTACTGAATTTGGAGTTATACGTGACTCAGGTTTCCGTACAATTGCGATAATTCCACACATATCACGCCTCCTTTGCAGTAGTTGGGTTTAAAAGTTGTAAGAGAATTCTATGTGATTGAACTCAAAGGATGTTGTCGAGAGTGCTAATGGCTGCCTTTATCGAGTCTGCTGTTTGTTGGGCGACAACTTCATCTACGGCTTCAACCATAATTCTAACCAATGGTTCGGTTCCAGAAGGACGCACCACTATGCGTCCTTTGTCCCCTAATTCTTCCTTCATTTCTTCTATTAAGTCTGATGCTTGGGTGACTAAGTCAGCGCCTGATTTTACAACAGGTAAATTAACTAAAACTTGGGGAGATTTTTGAACTAGCTCTTGAGCCCATAACCCAATTTCTTTTCCTCGTTTTCTTGTCGCTGCAAGCGCCTGAACTGCGGCTAAAAGCCCGTCACCGGTTGTCGCTAATTCTGATATCACTATGTGTCCAGACTGCTCCCCTCCTACATCCCAATTATTTTTCTCTAAAGCTTCTAAGACATACCGATCACCTACTGGTGTTTCAAATGTTTTGATACCTCTCTTACTTAAAGCTCTCCGAAGTCCAAGATTTGCCATGATTGTGATAACAACTGTGTCTTCGGCTAATCGTCCTTCGTCAAAACGGTCTATAGCTATCAACGCTATTAAGTGATCACCATCTAGAACTACCCCATTTGATGAGACAGCAACGACACGATCTCCATCTCCATCAAATGCAAATCCTACTTCTGCTGAGTTGGCTACTACAGCTTTCTGTAAAGAAGCTAAATGAGTGGTACCACAATTTTTATTTATATTTTTCCCATCCGGGCTTTTATGAATCACGATGACTTCAGCGCCTAAATGACGCATAACTTCCGGAGCGAATTCTGACATTGCACCATTTGCACAATCAAGAACTATTTTGATGCCATCAAAAATCTCAGATGTGGTTGAATTCATCACAGAATTAGTCCACGAATCTATTGAAAGTGAAGTAAACGATTCAGCTCTTGCAATATTCGTTGAAAGATTCTTACGCCAATTAGTTTCTATTTGTTGCTGCGTAACATCATCTAATTTGTGTCCACCTGATGTAAACAATTTTATTCCATTGTCCCACCATGGGTTATGAGATGCAGAAACCATAGCTCCAGCTATTTTCTTTGTAGCTGCGAGATGAGCCACTGCTGGAGTAGGAGCTACTCCCAACAAAAAAGGCTCTACACCGCCTTCACTGAATCCTTGTGCAAGCGCCTTTTCAAAAGAAGGGCTTGATTCTCGTGTATCTCGCCCAATCACTACCTGATCTGAACCTAAATATGGCGCAGCGCATATTCCAAGCGTTTTCACCATTTCCTCAGTAAGTTCTGATCCAGCTTTGCCTCTTACTCCGTCAGTTCCGAAAGTCAAAGATAAATTTGTCATAATTAATATTATGAGTGCAACTTGAGTTGACTCAAGTAATACGAATCAGCGTTTGCTGTACTGAGGAGCTTTACGAGCTTTCTTAAGACCATATTTTTTAGATTCTTTCTTACGATCATCACGGGTCAGTAGACCTGCTTTTTTCAGTGCTGATCGTCGCTCTGGATCTAGTTCCTCTAAAGCTCGGGCGATACCAAGTCTCAAGGCTCCAGCTTGACCGGCTACACCACCACCATGCAAGGTCGCATCAATATCATAAGTGCCTTCAGTCCCTGTGACTCGTAGTGGTTCTAAGAATAAAAGACGATGGCTTTCTGAAGGAAAATAGTCTTCCATCTCTCTTCCATTTACAGTAACCGAAGGCTCCCCAGTCACTTCTCTAAGGCGGACGCGAGCCACCGCGTCTTTCCGTCTGCCAGTTGCTTGGATTAGGGGCTTAACCATAATTACTCCTCGCTCAGGACGTTCTTGCCCGAGCATGTTCAATGATTAGTTCTTCAGGTTGTTGAGCGCCATGAGGATGTTTTAAGCCTCTGTAAACCTTCAATTTCTTTAACATCTGACGTCCAAGACGATTCCTTGGCAACATCCCTTGAATCGTTCGACGTACTGCTTCTTCAGGCTTTTCAACCAGCATGTCCCCATAGTTTCTTGTAGTAAGTCCACCAGGGAAACCTGAATGATCATAAACCTTCTTGTCTTCAGTCTTTGCTCCAGTTAAAACAACTTTGTCAGCGTTGATAACAACGACATGATCACCTGTATCAAGATGAGGTGTAAAAATTGGTTTGTGTTTTCCTCGGAGAATAGAAGCTACTTCTGTTGCTAAGCGTCCAAGAATGAGGCCATCAGCGTCCACGACATGCCATTTACGTTCTATCTCATTAGCTTTTGGTGTGTAAGTAGACACTTAATTACCTTTTCATCTTTTGAAGCCGTAACAAACCACTTGTTTGGTATCCAAACGGCAAACTTAGAGCTAATTTCTGAGCTCAGAGCCACCACATAAGGCTACGTCGCTGACTCACCCTCGGCAACCCGTCTAGGGTCATCAATTAACTTAGGATACCGAACCGACCATAGAACCAATCCATGAGGTGGAGCTGGTGAACCTGCCTTCTGTCGGTCTTGGGCTTGAAGTATTTCAGGAATTTTTCTCTCCGTAATTTGACCTTTACCGACCTGCACTAAGGTCCCGACTATTGACCGGACCATTTGATGACAAAAAGAAGAAGCAACAATTTCAAATTCAAGAATATTTTCATCTTTTTCCAGCCACGTTGCTGACTCAACAGTCCTTACAAGGCTACGTTCTTGATAACCAGGTTGAGGTGGAGTTCGTTTACAAAACGAAGAAAAATTAAGTGTCCCAATAAAGTGGCTACTTGCTTTTATCATTTTTTCAATATTTAAAGAAATAGGAATATGCCATGTCGTAGAGGCAAGAAAAGGATTAGGTGTCTTTTGGTTCAATATTCGATATCGGTAGGTACGACCATTTGCTGAAAATCGTGCATCAAATTCCGGAAATGTTTCAACAAGATCGTTTACCACAATACAAGGGCGACAAATCCGGTTGACTGAGTGCTGCAACTTCGGAAGATCTGTTCCTTCAGGTGCATCAAAACTAATTACTTGTCCTTGTGCATGAACACCTCGGTCCGTTCTACCTGCACAAGTTGTCACAATATCTGCACCTAAGACCTTGCTAAGTGCCGTATCTAGTTCTCCTGCTATTGTCAGCACGCCTTGATTGATCGCGTACCCATGAAATGAAGATCCGTCATAACTTACGGTTCCCTTAACCCGCATAACGGGATTTTTCAGACTAACTCAATGCGAGCCATTGGAGCGTTATCGCCACTGCGTGGTCCAATTTTTAATATGCGAGTATAGCCACCAGGGCGATCTGCATATCGAGGCCCAATATCTTCAAAGAGTTTTGCTGTCATTTCCTTGTCTCGAAGGAAAGATACTACTTGGCGGTGATTATGTAATCCGCCTTTCTTTGCTTTTGTAATCATCTTTTCTGCGATTGGTCGTAAAGCTTTTGCTTTAGCTTCTGTTGTTGTGATCGCCTCAGCTGCAATCAAAGATGCTACAAGATTGGCCATCATTGATTTATGGTGAGCTGAACTTCCGCCAAAACGGCGTCCTTTTTTAGGGGTGGCTGGCATGATTAAACCTTTACTGCTCCACTATCTCCGAATAGCTAGAGAGAGCCCACGTTCATCAAGCTTCTCTATTACTTCGTCCAACGACTTTTGCCCGAAATTCGTAATGGCTAGCAAGTCATCATAAGTTTTTTCAAGTAACTGTCCAATAGTGTCTACCTGTCCTCGTTTGAGGCAGTTTCTCGGTCTTTCAGATAAATCAAGATCTTCAATTGGAAGATCCATATCTGGAGAGGCTCCTCCAACTGGACCTGATTCTCCAAGTTCTAATCCTTGTGGTTCATCGCTCATCTCTTCCACTAGTTGCACAAGAGCACGTAGCGTTCCGCCAGCAGAAGCTAATGCTTCACGGGGAGATAGCGACCCATCTGTCTCGATCTCAAGCACTAAACGATCATGATCTATTGCTTGATCAACCTGCATAGGGTCTACAACAAAACTCACACGTCTAACTGGTGAAAAGAGTGCATCTACTGGAATGATCCCAATAATCCCACTTTCTAAAATTCTTTTAGATGTGAGAAAGCCTCTTCCTCTCTCAACGGTCACCTCAAGAGCTAGTCGGCCATTTTTATTCAAAGTAGCTAACTCCAAATCAGGATTAAGAATTTCAATATCTGCGTGCTTATCTTGAAGCACAGCTGCTGTTACTACTCCCGGTCCACGCTCTTCTATACGTAAAGTAACTGGCTCGTCACTATGACTAGCTATCACAACATCTTTTAAATTCAGAACTATGTCAGCAACATCTTCAACAATGCCTTCAATAGTGCTGAACTCGTGTTCTGCGTCATCACACTTAATCTGTGTGATGGCTGCTCCAGGAATAGACGATAGGAGCGTGCGTCGGAGTGAGTTGCCTAAAGTATGCCCAAAGCCTGGCTCTAGGGGACCTATAGCAAATTCTTGCCGATTTCCTTCAACTTCTTCTACAACTTCAACGCTGGGTCTTTGGATGACCAACATGCTTTAATACCTCACTCTTTAGGATCTATTACTTGCTATACAACTCAACAATGAGTTGTTCTCTTACCGGAATATCAATTTGCTCACGAATGGGAAGTTCTTTAACTTCTACTTCGTGTCCTCCATCAGAGACTCCGAGCCATGCTGGGGCCTCACGGTCTAGTACATCTATATTCCATTGAACTACTACCATGTTACGGGCCTTTGACCGCAAGGTCACTACGTCTCCCTTACGTACTCTGTAACTAGGAATATTAACTCTTTTCCCATTCACATCTACATGGCCATGATTTACTAGTTGTCGAGCTTGAGGTCGAGTAGCTGCCATGCCTGAACGGTAAACAATATTGTCTAATCTCAACTCAAGAAACTGAAGTAGGCTCTCTCCGGTAACCCCTTCTTTGCGGTTTGCTTCCTCATATAAGTTGCGAAACTGGCGTTCGGTAAGTCCATAAGTAAATCGGGCTTTTTGTTTTTCTTGCAACTGAATTAAGAACTCAGACTGATTTCCTCGTCTGCGCGAACGTCCGTGTTCGCCTGGTGGAAACGGGCGCTTATCTAAAGCGACTGTTTCAGATTTTGTACCAAATATGTTGGTTCCCAATCGTCGAGAAATACGTGCTTTTGGTCCTGTATAGCGTGACATCAGACTCTCCTTCTTTTTGGAGGGCGACAACCATTGTGTGGAACCGGAGTTACGTCTTTGATACCTGTTACTTCTATTCCGGTACTTTGAATTGTTCTGATAGCGGTCTCACGCCCGGATCCAGGGCCTTTTACGATCACATCAACTTTTCGAACTCCATGTTCCATAGCTTGAAGGGCACATTTTTCTGCTGCCATTTGTGCAGCAAACGGAGTAGATTTTCTTGACCCTTTAAACCCAACATTTCCAGCAGAAGCCCAGGCCAAAGTATTTCCTGATTGATCTGTGATGTTGACGATTGTGTTATTGAATGAACTCTTTATATGAGCCACTCCATGCGGAATGTTCTTTCGTTCCTTTTTACGAGGGCGACGACCGCCTGCTGACGTTTTCGCCATTACTTCAACACCTTCTTCTTGTTAGCTACTGTCTTGCGCTTTCCTTTTCTGGTCCGAGCGTTAGTGTGGGTTCGCTGGCCCCGAACAGGTAAGCCACGGCGATGACGTAGCCCCTGATAGCAGCCGATATCCATTTTTCTCTTTATGTTCTGAGAAATTTCACGTCGTAAATCTCCCTCAACTTTAAGATGCTCTTCAATGAATGCTCGAATACTCGTAACTTCTTCATCTGTTAGATCACGAACGCGTGAAACGGGGTCAATTCCTGCTCCCTCGCAAACTTCCAAAGCACGAGTCCGACCGACTCCGTGAATGTAAGTAAGAGAAATCTGTACTTGTTTATCCCGTGGAATATCTATTCCAGAAATACGTGCCATTCTGTCTTTTCCTAACCTTGCCGTTGTTTATGACGAGGGTTTGTGCAAATAACCTGCACGCGTCCATGACGCCGAATTACTCGGCATCTATCACAAATTCTTTTTACGCTTGCACGAACCTTCATGTTTCGTTTCTCTTGCCTTACTTATAACGATATGTAATACGGCCTCTTTGGAGATCGTATGGAGTCATTTCAACTTGTACTCGGTCACCTGGAAGAATGCGTATGTAATGCATACGCATTTTTCCTGAAATGTGCGCAAGTACCTCATGGCCATTTTCTAACTCGACTTTGAACATGGCGTTAGGTAACGGTTCAAGAACCGTTCCTTCCATCACAATCGCGTCTTCTTTAGATTTCGTCAGAACTGACCTCCCAGGTCCAATAAGTCTTCTACATAGCCTGTTTTACGACTACAGAAGCCGACAGGTAACGCTACCGTCCCCCTGTGCCTTGACCAACCCCTAGAGGCAGCCATATGTAAAGTTATTCGTCTCATCATTTCTTATCGGATATAACTCTTGTTATTACGGCATTCAAACGCTCAAATACTTCCGTTTCTGAACCAAGTCCATCTATAACTTCAAAAACTCCTTTTTCTGAAAAAAATTCAAGTAATGGAGCTGTTTCTTGCTCGTAAAGGCCCAACCGTCGTGCTATTGCTTCTTCGGTATCGTCTTCTCGGCCGCGCGACATCATCCGAGACGTCACTTCATCAATAGGAACTTCTAAATTCAATACTAAATCAAGTGATAAATCTAAGCCTTCTAATACGGCAATAAGTGATTCTGCTTGACCAAGCGTACGTGGAACACCGTCAAGTAAGAATCCTTGTTGCATCACATCACTCTGGCCTAATCTTTCAGCAACAATGCCAGATATAACTTCATCTGAAACAAGTTCTCCTCGATCCATGACTGTCTTTGCTTGTAGTCCGAATTCTGTTGCTTGTTCAATTGCTGCCCTCAACATATCTCCAGTTGAGATGTGGACGGAACCAAACTCTTCAGTCACCATTAAACTCTGAGTTCCTTTGCCAGATCCTTGCCGTCCAAAAATTATTAAATTGATAGGTTTCATGGCTTAATTCTCTGTAGCCAATGGACTACTTTAAGAATCCTTCATAGTTGCGCATGGTTAATTGAGAATCGATTTGCTTCATTGTCTCAAGGGATACACCTGCTGCGATAAGAATTGAAATTCCTATGAATCCGAACCCTGCAGCACCAGCTCCAGCTGACCCGCCTACCCCCTGGCTTGTATCTAAAAATACATTGATCAAAATCGATGGGATAAGTGCCACTGCGGCAAGAAACAGAGCTCCCGGCAGAGTTATTCGTGAAAGAATTTTGGAGAGGTAACGCTCTGTTTGATATCCCGGCCTGATACCTGGGACAAAGCCACCTTGTTTACGTATCGTGTCTGCTTGTTTCGCTGGATCAAATGTGATGGCTGTATAGAAATAAGCAAAGCCCACAACCATAAATCCTGTTACTACAAAGTAAAAAACATTATTTGACTGAGCAAGATTGTTATTTACCCAAGACCGAAACCCATCCCAAGGTAGAGCGGCTGCAAGAAGAACAGGAAGATAAAGCACTGAAGTAGCAAAGATAATAGGAATAACTCCAGCCTGATTCACTTTTAAAGGAATGTAAGTATTCTGACCCCCATACATTCGACGCCCCTGCACTCGTTTCGCAAACTGAACAGGGATCCTTCGTTGCCCTTGTTCAACAAAAGTAATAGCGGTAATAAGAGCTGCGAGAACTGCAAGAACGACCATTAAAGCCCAAATACCATTTTCTGCGTGGATTAAAGATCCTTGAGCTGGAAAGGCGCTAATGACTGAAATCATGATCAATAGCGACATCCCATTTCCAATCCCTTTTTGAGTAATTAACTCCCCCATCCACATAAGTAATGCCGTGCCTGCAGCCAGTGTAAGTACCACCACGCTTACAGTACCTATATGGAAATTAGGTAATAAATTTGCTCCAGATTGGCCACTAATAGAGTTTCCGCCGTCATTAAATAAGAAAGCAAAACTTGTTGCTTGAATCACAGCAATCGCCACCGTTAAATAACGAGTCCATTGAGTTATCTTTCTCTGACCCACTGCTCCCTGTTGTTGCCACTGTTCAATCTTTGGGACAACCACACCTAAAACTTGCATGATAATTGAAGCAGTGATGTAAGGAGTTACGCCAAGCGCAAAGACAGCGAAAGTTGTCAAAGAGCCTCCTGAGAAAAGTTGTAGGAATGCTAAAACGCCACCTTGGTTTGCTCGGTCACGAAGTAATTGAACTTGCTCTACGTCAATACCAGGAGCAGGTATAAACGCTCCCACTCGATAAAGCACGATCATCAGCAGGGTGAACAGAATCCGCTTTCGCAGATCAGCTACTCTGAACATGTTGAGCATGCTGGCAAGCATGATGTCTCCTTATGCCTTTTCTAACGATTCATGTGTGCATTACCACTTGAAGGTGGTCGTACAGCAAATGGTAACGGCAACTTTTCAAGTGATCCACCAGCTGTTGTAATTGCCTCTTCAGCAGAAGTAGACCAAGCATGAGCTTGAACTGATACAGCACGAGTAATTTCTCCTCGTCCAAGGATCTTTATCAACGCATTTTTACGAACCAATCCACGAGACAAAAGTGTTTCAGGATTCACTTCAGTGAGTCCTGACTCTTCAATTGCATCTAGATTTACCGCTTGGTATTCAACTCTAAATGGATTCTTAAATCCGCGTAGTTTAGGTATTCGCATGTGCAGGGGCATCTGACCACCTTCAAAGCCAACTCGTACTGTGTTACGAGCACGTTGACCTTTTGACCCACGACCAGCAGTTTTTCCGCCTTTGCCGCCAATCCCGCGAGCTACACGTTTTGCACGAGTTTTTGATCCAGGTGCAGGAGTTAAATCATGGACTTTCATGTCAGTTGACCTCCTCAACTTCAACTAAATGAGGAACCCTTGCGATCATCCCACGAATCTCTCCACGATCCGGGAGCGTATTGCTTTTACCTATACGCCCAAGACCTAGTGCTCGTAGAGTTCCACGCTGCTTCGGTTTTGACCCAATGGCTGAACGAATTTGAGTAACTCTAATTTCAGACATCGGTATCATCCTCTTCCTCAGGAAGATTTGAACCTATTCCTGCCTCAGAACGGCGATAAGCATCCAGTAGAGCACCTGGGACAAATGTTTCAGGATCGAGGCCTCGTAATCGAGCTACTTCATCAGGTCTGCGAACTGCTGCTAAACCTGCAATCGTGGCACGTGCAACGTTTATGTGATTTGGGGAACCCAACGACTTGCATAGCACATCGTGTATGCCGGCTTCTTCGAGAATGATACGAGCAGCACCACCAGCGATTACTCCGGTACCAGGCGCAGCCGGTTGGAGTAAGACTCGACCTGCTCCAGCGATGCCGAGCACCTTGTGAACAATAGTTGACCCAGCCATTGCTACTGGAGCCAAATTTCGTTTGGCTTCTTCAGTTCCTTTTTGGATTGCTAACGGAACTTCTTTTGCTTTGCCATAGCCAAGACCAACATGTCCAGCACCATCACCAATAACCACTAGCGCTGTGAAAGAAAACCTTCGGCCTCCTTTTACAACTTTTGCAACTCGGTTGATGTGAATAACTCGAGATTCACGCAATCCGGACTCTTCAACCTTTACTGATTGTGTATTCACTAGAACTCCAGTCCTTTTTCACGTGCTGCATCTGCAAGCGCAGCTACTCGTCCGTGATAGATGTACCCACCGCGGTCAAATACAACAGTTGTTATTCCTGCCGCTTTTGCGCGTTCTGCGATAACAGCACCGACTTCTTTAGCTGCCTCAATTCCACGTAAACCATCTGCTACCCCAGCTTGTTGACTGGAGGCAGAGACGACTGTGTTGCCAGAATCATCATCAATGACCTGAGCAGAAATATTGTTTGCTGATCTAAATACCGATAGACGAGGTCTTCCACTCGAGCCTGAAACTGTCTTACGTACTCGACGATGACGGCGTAGTCTTGCCGCTCTCCGATCAATAGTCTGTGCGCTCACTACTTAGCCGCCTTTCCAGCCTTACGGGCCACGTGTTCTCCTAGATAACGAACCCCTTTACCTTTATATGGCTCTGGTTTTCGATAAGAACGAATATTTGCTGCTACTTGTCCAACAGCTTGTTTATCAATACCGGAAACAATGATGCGTGTTGGCTCTGGTACTTCAAAAGAAACGCCCTCTGGCGCGTCAACTGAAATTGAGTGGCTAAATCCAAGTTGTAGCTCTAAAGATGATTGTCCTTTAGCTTGAGCCCGATAGCCAACACCAATTATTTCTAATTCTTTGCTGAACCCTTCAGATACGCCAATGACCATATTGTTTATTAACGATCTTGTAAGCCCATGTAGTGCCCGGTTTGTACGCTCATCATCTGGACGTTCAACATAAATCTGATCTCCGTCTTGGCGAACAACAATTGCCCCAGGAACTTCAAAATCGAGCGACCCTTTTGGTCCTTTGACTTCAATGCTTTTACCTGATATTCCAACTTCGACGCCGTTAGGAACCAGAATGGGAGATTTACCGATACGTGACATATTTATCCCCTACCACACATAACAAAGGACTTCGCCACCTATACGTCGGCGGCGAGCCTCTCGATCGCTCATTAATCCCTTACTTGTACTAATGACGGCTACTCCTAGCCCCCCCAGTACTCTTGGGATTTCATCTGCATTTGAATAAACACGTAAACCTGGAGAAGAAACTCTCTTAACTCCACTAATAACCCTCTCTCTAGTTGGAGAATATTTCATAGTGATACTTAAATCTTTACCTGGTCTTTTTACATTTTCAGTTACTGAGTAGTCGACAATGTAACCCTCTTCTTTGAGCATTTCTGCCAAAGCCACTTTTTGTTTTGAAGACGGCATTTTTACACCATCATGCATTGCGATGTTGGCATTGCGAATACGGGTAAGCATGTCAGCTACTGGATCAGTCATAGTCATTTCAGATCAATCTCCTTTACCAGCTTGACTTTGTAAGGCCTGGGATTTCACCCTTGTGGGCCATTTCTCTAAGACATACGCGACAAAGATTAAAGGCGCGATACACAGAACGTGAGCGTCCGCAACGTCGGCATCGGGTGTAAGCCCGAACTTTAAATTTTGGAGTCTTTTGTTGTTTATTTACAAGCGCTTTTTTTGCCATTATTGCACCTCTTGTCGGAATGGGAAGTTGAATGCTTCGAGTAGAGCTCGGCCTTCTTCATCAGTACGAGCGGATGTCACAATGGTGATGTCCATCCCTCTCACTTTGTCTATCTTGTCGTAATTTATTTCAGGAAAAATCAATTGTTCAGTTATTCCTAATGTGTAGTTTCCATGCCCATCAAATGACTTTGGATTCAGTCCTCGAAAATCGCGAATTCTAGGTATAGCTAGTGTCATTAAGCGATCAAAAAACTCATACATTCTTTGACCTCTAAGTGTGACCTTTGCTCCAATCGCTTGACCTTCGCGTAAACGAAAATTAGAAATAGATTGTTTCGCTCTGGTCAATAGTGGTTTTTGACCTGAGATGAGTTCCAAATCTGCAGTTGCACCTTCAATTTGTTTAGCTTGTTGCGCCGCTTCGCCAACTCCCATATTTATGACTATTTTTACTAATTTTGGAACCTGCATGATGTTGCTAAGTTCTAAATCTGTTTGAAGCCTTTGACGAAGTTCATTCTGATATAAATCACTTAGACGTTCAGAGGTGGATAATGCTTCAACCATCAAGATCAACTCCTGTTCGCTTACAAATGCGTACTTTTTCTCCAGATTCAGTGAACCGATAACCTATTCGAGTTGGTTTGCCATCACTTGGGCTCAATACCGCAACATTTGAAGCATCCAACGGCATAGCTTTATCAATAATTCCGCCTTGCATTGTTGCTGAAGTTGCTTTTTGATGGCGTTTAACCATATTTATGCCTTCAATAATGACCTTGTTTTCCGATGGCAAGGCACGGCTTACGGAACCTTCCCGGCCACGATCTTTACCTGCTAGAACAACTACGTTGTCACCTTTACGTATCTTCATTTACAAGACCTCCGGTGCTAGAGAGACAATTCTCATAAATTTCTTGTCGCGAAGTTCTCGTCCCACTGGACCAAAAATTCGAGTTCCTCTTGGTTGAAACTGGTCATTAATTAGAACAGCAGCGTTTTCGTCGAAACGAATATAAGAGCCATCAGGGCGACGTCGTTCTTTCTTAGTTCGAACTACAACACACTTAACTACTTCACCTTTTTTTACTGCGGCTCCTGGATTCGCATCTTTAACAGTTGCGACAAATACGTCACCTATAGACGCATACCGTCTCTTAGATCCACCAAGCACTTTGATGCACAAAACTTCTCTGGCTCCAGAGTTATCAGCTACGCGAAGGCGTGTTTCTTGCTGAATCATTTACTTCGCCCTCTCAAGAATCTCAACAAGGCGCCAGCACTTTAATTTCGACATTGGACGTGTTTCTTGAATTCTTACACGGTCACCAATTTGCATTTCATTTGTCTCATCATGCACATGTAACTTCTTTGAACGTTGAACTGTCTTTGAATACTTTCGATGGCGGACACGATCAGTCACCTGAACAACAGCTGTTTTGTTTTGGATATCTGAAACCACTAAACCTTCTCGAACCTTACGAGGGTTTGGGCGTTCAGTTTTTTGTAGATCATCAGTCATTATTCAACGACCTCCTCATTGATCTCGATTTCTTCAGCAGAAGCAATCTCTCTTGCACGCAACTCAGTTTGAATACGTGCCACTTCTTTTTTTACTTGACCAAGGCGTGAATGATTTTCAAGTTGACCGGTTAATAATTGAAAGCGGAGATTAAATAATTCTTCTTTCGCTTCACTAAGCCGTTCATACAAATCAATGTCACCTAAATCAACCAATGTTTTATTGCGAGCCATAATTAAAACCCCTCCTCGCGTTCTACGAAACGGGCTTTAATAGGTAATTTTTGAATTGCCCTATTTATTGCTTGTCTAGCAACTTCTACATCATGATAAGAAAGTTCAAACAAGATCCTTCCTGGTTTCACGACGGCAACCCAGCCTTCGACATTTCCTTTTCCAGAACCCATACGGGTTTCTGCTGGTTTTTGTGTGACAGGCTTATCGGGGAATACATTGATCCAGACCTTTCCACCACGTTTAATGTGTCGAGTCATAGCAATACGAGCTGCTTCAATTTGACGTGCTGTAATCCATCCAGGCTCAAGTGCCTGTATTCCATATTCACCAAACGTTACTTCTGTTTGGCCTTTACTATTTCCTCGCATGCGTCCTCTGTGGTGCTTACGGTGTGCAACTTTTTTGGGCATCAACATTTCAGTCACCACCTCCAAGTCGGAAATGTGGTGTTTCTCGCGAATCTTGAGTTGAACGTTCTATTTCTTCTTCTTCAGCAAGCAACTTCTCAAATGCTTCATCTCCTTCTTTAACTAAAGGAGCTATTTCAACTTCTTCATCTTCATATGTAGAACTTTCCTGTTCTTGGTCTGGCGTTGTTGTCTTCTCTGTCTCAGAATCACTGGAACGACGACGAGCTGCTGCTGAAGAAACCACTGTTTTAGGTTCTGCGGCTGGCTCGGAAGTTTCACCAACTGCCATTGCTGCTTCACGAGTAGCCTTATCTTCCATTTGACTCTTATACGGAAGGATGTCGCCTTTATAGATCCAAACCTTTACACCAATTCTTCCATATGTTGTATGTGCTTCGCGAAAACCGTAATCAACATCTGCTCGGAGCGTATGCAAAGGTACTCTTCCCTCGCGATACCACTCAGTACGAGCCATTTCCGAACCTCCGAGACGTCCTGAACATTGCACACGAATTCCAAGAGCTCCGGCTTTTTGAGCATTTTGAACTGCTCTTTTCATAGCTCGGCGAAAAGCTATACGACCCATCAATTGGTCTGCTACACCTTGAGCTATAAGGGCAGCATCAACTTCAGGTTCTTTTATTTCCTGAATGTTTAAAGCGACGCGATTATTCCCTGTTATTTTCCCTAATCCAGTTCGCAGGCGATCAGCTTCGGCACCTTTTCGTCCAATGACTATGCCTGGTCGCGCAGTATGTACGTCTACTCGAACTTTGTCACGTGTTCTCTCTACTTCAACTCGACTTATTGCTGCATGTGGTAATTCGGTAAGTAAATAGTTTCGAATTTCCCAATCTTCTATGAGATTGTCAGCGTATTCTTGACGAGTAGCGAACCAACGTGATTTCCAATCGGTAGTTACTCCTAACCGAAAACCATAAGGATTGACTTTCTGCCCCATTAGTTGCTCTCTTCTTTAGTGGTTGAAGAGTCATCTTCGTTCTCTTCAGACTCATCTTCGTTCTCTTCAGACTCATCAACAATCTCTTCAGACTCATCAACAATCTCTTCAGACTCATCAACAATCTCTTCAGACTCATCAACAATCTCTTCAGACTCATCAACAATCTCTTCAGACTCAAGGGCCTCAACATCATGTTCATCATGTTCATCATGTTCATGTTCATGTTCATGTTCATGTTCAAGCGCTTCCGCCGCTGCCCTACTTTTTTCCACTCGTTGGCGTCGAGCCTCAGCTGCTTGTTGGCTAGGTCCAGAACGCCCACGCTCTTCATCACGCGCTTGTTGCGCTGTAATTTGTTCGGGCGTGTACCTTCCCATAATTACTGTGATATGACACGTACGTTTACGTATAGGAGTAGCCCTTCCTCTTGCTCGAGGACGCCAGCGTTTTAAAGTAGGGCCTTCATCTGCATAACAAGCAGAAACAAAAAGTTCTTCTGCTGGAATTCCATCATTGTTCTCAGCATTCGCAACCGCTGAATCTAAACATTTTGCGACTACTTCTGAGACACTCCGTTCCGAAAATGCAAGAATTTCTGAAGCTCTTCCGTAGGACTCACCACGAATTAAATTCAACACTTCGCGAGCCTTAGAAGCTGAAACTCTCACATACCGGACAACTGCTCGGGTGCCGGGGCGCTCATTAGTCTTAGTAAGCGTCATTAGCGCTGCACTCCCTTTTCTTGTCCAGCATGATGCCTAAAGGTCCGGGTTGGAGCAAACTCTCCTAATTTATGGCCGATCATCGCTTCTGTAATAAAAACTGGAACGTGTTTACGTCCATCATGAACTGCCAATGTATGCCCAATCATGTCTGGAATAATCGTGGATCTACGAGACCAGGTTTTAATAACTTTCTTATCTCCTGACTCATTCATTGCATCAACTTTCTTAAGAAGATGATCATCAACAAATGGCCCTTTCTTGAGACTCCGAGGCATAACTCCTACCTTCGCGATCCGCGACGTCGTCGGCGACGTACGATCATTTTGTCCGATTGTTTACTACGTGAACGAGTGCGTCCTTCTGGCTTACCCCAAGGGGAAACTGGATGACGACCTCCAGAAGATTTTCCTTCTCCACCACCAAGTGGATGATCAACAGGATTCATGGCCACACCTCTAGTTTGAGGGCGAACACCTTTCCATCGATTTCGACCGGCTTTACCTATTTTTGTTAGTTCATGCTCTTGATTTCCGACTTCCCCTACTGTCGCACGACAATCAATCGGCACTCTCCGCATTTCGGTACTTGGAAGGCGTAAAGTTGCATAGCTACCTTCTTTAGCAACTAGTTGAACACTAGACCCAGCGCTACGAGCTAGTTTGCCCCCACCTTCGGGATACAACTCAACGTTATGGATTGTAGTTCCGACTGGTATATATCGAAGAGGGAGAGCATTGCCGGATTTAATCTCAGAACCTTGTCCTGAGTAGAGTGTTTCTCCTACCTCTACACCTTTGGGAGCGAGAATATAACGTTTTTCGCCATCATGATAATGAAGAAGCAAGATCCGACAACTACGATTCGGGTCATATTCAACTGCTGCTACTTTAGCCGGAACCCCATCTTTGTTTCTTCGGAAATCAACAAGTCGGTATTGCTGCTTATGCCCCCCACCACGATGACGAGCTGTTTTACGACCATAGTTGTTCCGTCCTCCAGTTGAATTTTGTTTTTCAACAAGGGAACGCTCAGGTTTTGTTTTTGTTATCTCAGCAAAATCGGAAACCGTTTGGAAGCGGCGACCCGGACTTGTTGGTTTACGTCTACGTTGCGGCATATCTGCTACACCTCAAACAGTTCAATTGAGTCACCCTCAACAAGAGTGACATAGGCTCGTTTTATATCTGGACGCTTACCGAAAGTTCCTGTACGCCGATTTCTTTTTCTTTTTCCATCGCGATTTAGGGTATTTACTTTAGTAACAGTCACATCAAATACTGTTTCAACAGCGTTTCGAATCTCTGGCTTCGTAGCTGATTTATGAACTACAAATGTGTATACATTGTCCTCAAGAAGACTGTAAGACTTCTCAGACACAACTGGTTCAATTATGACATCCCGTGGGTCTTTCATTTCTCTTCTTCTTTCTGCATCGAAGAAGGAAGCGTTTCTTTCGTAAAGACCACCCAATCACTTACCAGAATGTCGTAGGCGTTTAATTCGCCTGCACTAAGGGTGTGCACAAAAGGCAAATTTGCAAAACTTTTCCAAGTATTCACTTCTTCTCGATCCGCTACTACTAAAACTCGGCCTTCTGTACCTAAATTACTTAGAGAAGTTCGGGCTTCTTTAGTTGAAGGGACTTCAAAGTTCCAAGAATCAACGACTAAAACTTTTCCTTCAGCTGCGCGATCAGAAAGCGCCGACTTAAGAGCTAGAGCTATCATTTTTTTTGGTGTTTTTTGGGCATAGCTTCGAGGCTTGGGGCCTAAAGCAACACCTCCACCACGCCACATTGGTGACCGAATTGATCCGTGGCGAGCGCGCCCTGTTCCCTTCTGTCTCCAAGGTTTAGCTCCACCTCCACGAACTTCAGAACGGGTCTTCGTGCTTTGTGTTCCACTTCTACGTGCTGCCAACTGAGCAGTTACGACTTGATGCATCACCGGGACATTGGGCTCAATACCAAATATATTTTGATCTAAATCTATTGAGCCTGCAGATTTTCCATCACGGTCATGTAAAGTCACGTTACTCATTTTCTAAGATCCTTTGACCGCATCACGAATTAGCACAACTGAACCATTCGGGCCAGGAACTGAGCCTCTCACTAAGAGAACTTGGCGTTCTTCATCAGCTTCTACAACCATCAAATTAAGAATGGTGGTTTTCTGATTCCCCATACGTCCTGGCATGCGCTTTCCCTTAAAAATTCGAGATGGGGTGGCGCATTGTCCCACTGCTCCAGGTTTACGGTGTACTTTGTGGGCACCATGCGAGGCTGGTAAGCCTGCGAAACCATGGCGTTTCATTGCTCCTGCAAAACCTTTTCCTTTGCTGACAGATGTAACATCCACCCGTCCAGTTTCAGCTATTTCTGCAACTGTTAACTCTTGTCCAACTTGATATTCAGCTACATCGTCAAGTCGAAGTTCTACAAGACGCCCACCAGGCGCAACACCAGAATTCGCAAAATGGCCTGCTTCGGGTTGTGTCATTTTTTCAATATCTTTTTGGCCAAAAGTCACTTGAAGAGCACTGTAGCCATCCCGTTCTTGTGTTTTTACTTGAACAACCCGATTTGGCCGCACACGTAAAACAGTTACAGGGATAATTTGGTTCTCTTCATCCCAAACCTGTGTCATGCCGACTTTTTCGCCGACTATTGCTTTGCTAGCCATAATTGTTCCTGAATTTTTGGTATAACTCACTGCGTAAGCACCAAAATTAAGCGTTTATTCAAATGGAAACTCCGCATAGGCCTGTGCCTAGCGGAGCGTATAATTCGGTTGTGTCGTGCGGTTCCTAGCTAAAAAAACTAAGGCCTTCACGAACTTAAATTTGTCACGTCCGAGTATTTCCCGCAAGACGCCAAGGATTAAGGCTAAAGGCAAAGTAACGCTAATACAACTGCTGAATGAGAGTATCCCTCTTAACTCTATTATTTGGCACTACTTTCATGTTTAATGCCAAAGACCTCAGAAACTAATTCACCTTCAAAACCACCTGCTTGGCTAACTAGAGCCATCCTTTTGGGGCTTATCGGTTATGCAGTACTTGGATATGTATTAAGTATTCTTTCGGATCTGCGGTCATTATCAATAATGATTTTGGTCTCTCTTTTCCTTTCCTTCGCCATTGAGCCCGCAGTAAACAGAATGGAAAGATGGAATATACGCCGAGGCCTAGCAACTGGTTTAATGTTCCTATCTGTTCTAGGAGCGATTGGAGGGTTTGGGATAGCTGTAGGTTCCTTATTAGCTGATCAATTAACTGAGTTTTCAGGCAACATCCCAAATTATCTATCTGATATTGATGAGTTTCTTGAAGACAACTTTGGAATTGAGGGTGCCACTGCTGATATTCGAAACGACTACGAAGAGGGAGCTCTTGCAAAGCAACTTGGAACTTTTGCCGATGACTTAGCTCAGTTTGGTTCAACCATTGTAAATATTCTTTTCCAATTGTTTACAATCGGCCTCTTCTCTTTCTATCTTGTTGCAGAAGGACCCAAGTTAAGACGGTCAGTCTGTTCTCTTCTTCCCGCTCATCGACAAAAGCGAGTTCTAGAAGTTTGGGATATAGCTATTGCTAAGACTGGTGGCTATATATCTTCAAGAGCAATTCTTGCTTTAATCTCTGCATTAATTCATTGGGCTGCATTCGCAATTATTGGAATGCCTTCTTCTCTAGCTCTAGCGATATGGGTTGGAGTAATTTCACAATTTATCCCTGTCGTCGGTACTTATATAGCTGGCATCCTTCCTTTCTTGGTTGGGTTATTGGATGAACCTTCTACTGGTATTTGGGCTCTTATTGTGATCATCGTTTATCAACAACTCGAAAATTACATATTTGCTCCGCGAATAACAGCACACACTATGGAAATTCACGTTGCAGTTGCCTTCGGATCTGTTATTGCTGGTAACGCTATTCTTGGCATAGTTGGAGCACTTCTTGCTCTTCCCTTTGCCGCTACTTTGCAATCGATTGTTTCTGCAGCAGCAGAGCGTCACGATATAGATGAAGAATTACTCTTTGAAAGCCGACGAAGGCGTGGTCATACCAAAAGCAAAGAAGATGAACCATCAGAGATCGAAAAAACAGAAGACTAAATAAGTTTTCATTTTTAGTAATCACTGTCTATTTTGACAAGCATGAAAACTCGCTTGGGCTAACAGACGGCGGTCATCTATCTCGTCCTTGGACGGAACACCATATAGAGATTAGAAGAAATTAACTTTGTTGAAGTTTAATTTCAATGTCAACACCAGCTGGCAAGTCAAGCCGTTGCAGTGAGTCAACTGTTTTATTTGAAGGATTCAAAATATCGAGTAGGCGTTTGTGAATACGCATCTCAAAGTGTTCTCGTGAGTCCTTGTCTTTGAAAGGGCCTTTTATGACTGTGTATCGATGCTTCTCAGTTGGAAGAGGTACTGGTCCACGAATATCTGCTTTTGTTCGGCGAACTGTCTCCACAATTTTCTTCGTAGATTGATCGATCACTTCGTGATCATATGCCTTAAGCCGTATTCTAATTTTTTGTCCAGTAGCCATTGCTATTACTTAATTACTTTTGTAACAGCGCCAGCGCCTACAGTTCTACCACCCTCACGGATAGCGAAACGAAGGCCTTCATCCATAGCTATTGGTGCAATTAATTCAACAGTCATAGAAGTATTGTCTCCAGGCATACACATTTCTGTTCCTTCTGGAAGAGCAATGGTGCCTGTAACATCGGTCGTTCTGAAGTAAAACTGTGGTCGATAGTTGGAGAAGAACGGCTTATGTCGCCCTCCTTCTTTCTGATCCAACACATATACCTCTGCTTCAAAGTGGGTATGAGGAGTGATTGATCCAGGCTTAGCTAAAACCTGACCTCTCTGTACATCTTCCTTATCAATTCCACGTAGAAGTACGCCTACATTGTCGCCAGCTCGACCTTCGTCAAGAATCTTGCGGAACATTTCAACACCTGTACATGTTGTTGTTGCGGTTTCTTTAAGCCCTACAATTTCAATGTTGTCACTGGTGTTAATAATGCCTTGTTCGATTCTTCCTGTTACTACGGTTCCACGACCGGTAATTGAGAAGACATCTTCAATTGGCATTAAGAAGTCTTTGTCAACATCACGGTCAGGGGTAGGAACATATTCATCTACCTGTGACATCAACTCAACTATCTGATCTCCAGCATCGCTATCTCCTTCAAGAGCTTTGAGCGCTGAAACTCGACAAATAGGTGTGTCATCGCCAGGAAATTCATACTCATCAAGGAGTTCTCTTACTTCCATTTCTACAAGTTCGAGAAGTTCTTCATCATCTACCATGTCGCATTTGTTTAGCGCCACAACAATTTTTGGAACTCCAACTTGTCGAGCTAACAGAACGTGTTCTCTCGTCTGAGGCATAGGACCATCTGCTGCAGAAACAACCAAGATTGCGCCATCTACTTGAGCGGCACCTGTAATCATGTTCTTGATGTAGTCAGCGTGTCCAGGCATATCAACGTGGGCATAGTGCCGATTATCGGTCTCATATTCAACGTGCGAAACGTTAATTGTGATTCCGCGTTCACGCTCTTCTGGTGCTTTATCAATGTCCCCAAATTCTGTGAACGAGGTGGACTCTGGGTTACGGTCTGAAAGGACCTTTGTTATAGCTGCAGTAAGTGTCGTTTTACCATGATCAATATGTCCCATGGTGCCGACATTTACGTGTGGCTTGTTGCGTTCGAACTGCTCCTTGGCCATTGCTTTTTCCTTAATATCTTTCTATTTTTTTTATCATTCGCCGCGTATACGGCTGACGATCTCTTCTTGCACTGACCCGGGTGTTTGCTGATACGAGTCAAACTGCATGGTATAGGTCGCACGCCCTTGAGTGCGCGACCGCAAGTCTGTAGCGTATCCAAACATTTCCGATAACGGTACCTGTGCTGAAACAACTTGATTAGGGCCGCGAGCTTCCATTTGTCCAACTCGTCCTCTACGAGAGTTCAAATCACCCACAACATCGCCCATATAGTCCTCTGGAGTTACTACTTCTACAGCCATAATTGGCTCCAGTAGTACTGGCTTCGCTCGTGGCATGACTTCTCGAAACCATGCTTGAGCAGCGATTTTAAATGCCATTTCGGAAGAGTCAACGTCATGATGCTTTCCATCTTCAAGCGTAACTTTTAAGCCCAGTACTGGAAATCCTGCCAAAACACCATTAGTTAAAGAAGATTCAATGCCTTGGTTAACAGCTGGAATATATTCTTTTGGTATACGACCACCAGTTACTGTGTCTTCAAAAGAATATGTTGATCCTTCTTCACCTGTCCATGGCTCAACTGAAGCTACAATTTCGGCAAACTGTCCTGAACCACCGCTTTGTTTCTTATGTGTGTACCTATGGCTATCAATAGTCTTTGTGATTGTCTCTCGGTATGCAACTTGTGGACGTCCTACATTGGCGTCCACTCTGAACTCTCTGAGCATTCTGTCTACAAGAACTTCAAGATGTAGTTCCCCCATACCCCCGATAATGGTTTGACCGGTTTCATCATCACTATGAACTGTGAATGTTGGATCTTCTTCCGATAGTGAGAATAAAGCTTTACCCATTTTGTCTTGGTCCGCTTTTGATCGAGGTTCTACAGCAACATGAATCACCGGATCCGGAAAATCTAACTTCTCTAACATAATCGGATGATCCAACGCTGACAGGGTGTCTCCTGTCCTAGTGTTTTTCATTCCAATTCCAGCCACAATGTCGCCTGTTCGCACATCATCACGATCTTCACGATCATTTGCATGCATTTCTAAGATGCGTCCAATTCTTTCCTTAGCTCCTGTTCGTGTATTAAGAACAGTTCCGCCTTTTTCGAGAACACCACTATAAACACGGAAGTAAGTTAATTTCCCGACGTGAGGATCCGTCATTATCTTGAAAGCTAATGCGGAAAATGGTTCATCGTCATCCACCGATCTAGTAACAGTCTCTTCACTACGGGGATGCAGACCTTCTACTGGTGGGAGATCTACAGGAGAAGGAAGATATTCAACGACTGCGTCAAGTAGCGGTTGTACTCCTTTGTTCTTGAAAGCACTACCAGTCAAAATTGGAACACAGTCACCTGAGAGAGTTCCTGTTCTGACTGCGCTACGAAGATCGTCTTCAGTTATTTCTTCTTCGCCAACAAACTTCTCAAGAATATTTTCATCAAATTCAGCCAGCACATCAATAAGTCCAGCCCGATATTCTTCAGCTTTATCTTTCAAATCTTCAGGTATCTCTACTACTTCCCAAGACGCACCTAAATCTTCACTTTGCCATACAAGAGCTTTCATTGAAATTAAGTCAACAATTCCTGCGAAATCAGACTCAGCTCCAATTGGAAGTTGAATTACTGCAGATTTGCAACCCAATCTCTCATTGATTGTGTCTAGAACAAAATAGAAGTCAGCTCCAATGCGATCCATCTTGTTGATAAAACACATCCGGGGAACTTTGTAACGGTCTGCTTGCCTCCAAACAGTTTCTGTTTGTGGTTCAACACCTGCTACTCCATCAAATACAGCAACTGCGCCATCAAGAACTCTTAAAGAACGTTCTACTTCTACCGTAAAATCAACGTGCCCAGGAGTGTCAATAATGTTGATTCTATGATCATTCCAAAAACAACTAGTGGCGGCAGAAGTAATAGTGATCCCGCGTTCTTGCTCCTGTTCCATCCAGTCCATGGTTGCTGCACCATCATGCACCTCACCAATCTTGTAGTTAACTCCGGTGTAATACAAGATTCGTTCTGTTGTTGTAGTTTTTCCTGCGTCAATATGGGCCATAATGCCGATATTGCGTGTTCTTTCTAAAGGATGTCTTTCAGCCATTTTTTACTCGCGTCGTATTAGTTTTATTTATAGGGGATATCAAATAATTACTGGAAATAATGTTAGAGCACTCTCTCGTTATTTCGGGGAATGATCTACCACCGATAATGGGCGAAAGCCTTGTTGGCTTCGGCCATCTTGTGTGTGTCTTCTCTACGTTTCACTGAAGCACCAATACCGTTGGATGCATCCAGTATCTCATTTGCAAGTCGTTCAGCCATTGTGTTCTCACGTCGTGATCTAGCAATGGTGACCATCCAGCGAATTGCAAGAGTTGTTGCTCTCCGAGGACGGACTTCAACAGGTACCTGATAGGTAGCCCCTCCCACCCGACGGCTTTTAACCTCTAATTGAGGTTTCACATTTTCTAATGCATTTTTTAGAGCGCTAACTGGATCTGAGCCAGTTTTTGTTTCAACAGTAGCGAGAGCTTCATAAACGATCCCTTCAGCGGTTGAACGTTTACCTCTCTGTAAAATCTTATTAATTAACTGAGTTATTAAAACAGAGCGGTACACCGGATCCGGTACTAACTCTCGGCGTAATGCAGGTCCTTTTCTTGACATGATCAGCCTTCTTTCTTCGCACCATAAAGGCTACGAGCCTGCTGTCTTTGACTTACACCAGAAGTGTCAAGAGTTCCTCTAATTACTTTGTAACGAACTCCAGGGAGATCTTTTACTCTTCCCCCTCTTACTAACACAATTGAGTGCTCTTGCAGATTATGTCCTTCACCAGGTATATACGCTGTAACTTCTAAGCCTGTGGTTAGGCGAACACGTGCAACTTTTCTTAAAGCAGAATTTGGCTTTTTGGGTGTTGTCGTGAAAACACGCGTACAAACTCCTCGTCTTTGCGGTGCTCCATTAAGAGCAGGCGTGGATTCTTTAGTCCGCTTTGATTTTCGTCCTTTTCGGACTAACTGTTGAATTGTGGGCACAGAACTACCTCAAAAAATTTCCTAATAATCACTGTCTGGAAAAGATACGGATATTTAACTTCCGAATCTCGGTTGGATTTAACGTCCAGACATGATTTCCAACCGATAGAAGAGTCTACGAGGAACGCTTCTACTTACAAACAAATTATGGACTTAAGCAGTTGGATCAATATTTTCAATTTCCGTTGCTAAATCTATTACGTCTGCTTCATAAGCTCCCGCAAACTCATCTTCGTTCGAATCTGTTTGTCCAGCTAACCACTCAGCTAAGTCTTGTTCTTCATCGGCAGAACTGTAATAGTCCATTGGCTTATAGTCAGGTGCATGAGGAGCCACATTTCGGTGTTGTGGCATTCCAGTACCTGCAGGCACAAGTTTTCCAATAATAATATTTTCCTTAAGCCCAACGAGCCCATCACTCTTTGATTCAATAGCAGCCTCTGTCAAGACACGTGTGGTCTCTTGGAATGATGCCGCTGAAAGCCAAGATTGAGTGGCAAGAGATGCTTTCGTGATACCCATCAATTCAGGGCGCCCTTCTGCTGGTCTTTGTCCTTCATCAACTAGTACTCGATTTGTTTCAGCAAATACTCTTTGATCTACTTGTTCTTCCGGAAGAAAATCTGAGTCACCGGGATCAATGATTTTCACTCTTCGTGTCATTTGTCGAACGATAAGTTCTATGTGCTTATCATGAATTGACACACCTTGGTCTCGATAAACCTTTTGTACTTCTTCTACGAGGTACTGCTGAGTTTCCCGAACACCCTTGATTTCTAAGAGTTCTTTAGGATCACGAGGTCCTTCAACTATGGCATCCCCAGCTTTAACTTCTTGACCGTGTGTTACTTCCAGTCGTGGCTGACCGGGAATTAAATAAGTTTCCTCAGTTCCATCATCAGCTATTACTGTTACTTCACGGCCTCTGCCCTCGTCTTCACCTAGACGAACTACCCCAGATATACGCGCTAGTGTTGCTTTTCCTTTTGGAGTTCTCGCTTCAAAAAGTTCAACAACTCGAGGAAGGCCTCCTGCAAGGTCTTTTCCTGCAACACCACCTGTATGGAATGTACGCATAGTAAGTTGTGTTCCAGGTTCACCAATTGACTGTGCAGCGATAACTCCAACAGCTTCACCAACCTCAATTGGTTTGCTAGTGGCCAATGACATTCCGTAGCAAGCTGGCGAAATGCCAATAGCCGAGTCATCTGTCAGTGGAGAAAGTACTCTCACTCTTGTAACCGCTGGGTCATCTCGAAGAGTAATCATTTCACTTTCGCCAACGATAGTCCCAGCCTCCAATGTAGAACCGTCAGAAAGTTTAATTTCATCTGCAATGGTGCGACTCAATAAACGCGTGTCAAGATAAGTTCTCTTATCTTCTTGATCAGGCTCAACATCTTCAATCCAAATTCCAAAAACTGGTCCGTCTCCTTCAAATGGATTGTGTTCATTGATAATCAGTTCCTGAGAAACGTCTACAAGTCGTCGAGTGAGATAGCCCGAATCAGCCGTTCTCAGAGCTGTATCAACTAATCCTTTTCTAGCTCCAGGTGTAGCAATAAAATACTCAAGCATTGCCAGACCTTCGCGGAAATTAGACTTAATAGGTCGAGGAATCATGTCTCCGCGTGGATTGGCAACTAGGCCACGCATACCCGCAATTTGGCGAACTTGCATCATGTTTCCACGTGCTCCCGAATCAACCATTACATCAATCGGATTAAATCGCTCAGCTTGTAAAGCAAGGACCATCTTCTCTGTTACTTCAGCGGTTGCGGCATTCCAAATTTCCACTTCTTTTTGTCGTCGCTCGCCATCCGTAATGATTCCTCTTCTGAACTGAGTTTCTACTTTCTCAGCGTCTTTTTCATGGCGATCAAGAATGCCTTGTTTTTCAATAGGAGTTTTGACGTCATCAATTGACACCGTCAAACCCGATTGTGTAGCAAATTTGAAACAAAGATCTTTCAGCTTGTCAAGACTTTCAGCGACAACTTTCTTAGGATAATGCCGGGCAAGGTCATCGACTAGATCCGTCATACCTTTCTTGTCCACACAAGTATTTATGTACCCAAACCCTTCAGGAAGTGCCTCGTTAAATAAAACACGTCCCGGTGTAGTCATAATCCAAGTAGCAGGGCTTCCATTAGCTTCTGTTGCTTTAAGGTCAGGGTAATCATTCGATCGATATTCGATTGGTGTATGAAGATCTATATTATTTAGGTCTAAAGCGTGTTCAATTTCGTGTATACGCCTGAAAACTCCATCTTTTTCAGCCGATTCCACTGGCTCCATTGTCAGGTAGTAGCCACCAATAATCATGTCCTGCGTAGGGGTAACTAAAGGTCGTCCGTGTGCAGGACTTAGTACGTTGTTCGCAGAGAGCATAAGTATTCGTGCTTCTGCTTGTGCTTCTGCGGATAGCGGCAAGTGAACTGCCATTTGGTCTCCATCAAAATCAGCATTAAACGCTGCACACACAAGTGGATGAATTTGAATAGCTTTACCATCAACCAGTACAGGTTCGAATGCCTGAATTCCTAAGCGATGCAAAGTTGGGGCACGATTAAGAAGAACCGGGTGCTCTCTTATCACATCTCCAAGAACGCCCCAAACGTGATCTTTTCTTCGCTCAACCATACGTTTAGCTGATTTAATATTCGGTGCTAATTCATCATCAACTAGGCGCTTCATCACAAACGGTTTGAATAACTCAAGCGCCATAATTTTAGGCAACCCACATTGGTGAAACTTGAGAGTTGGTCCTGCGACGATAACAGAGCGTCCCGAATAGTCAACACGCTTACCTAAAAGGTTTTGTCTGAAACGTCCCTGCTTACCTTTAAGCATGTCTGAAAGAGATTTGAGAGGTCGATTGCCGGGACCAGTAACAGGTCTTCCGCGTCGACCGTTATCAAACAGTGCATCTACAGCTTCTTGCAGCATCCTTTTTTCATTATTAATGATGATTCCAGGTGCTCCAAGATCTAACAATCTTTTTAAGCGATTATTTCGGTTAATAACTCGGCGATAAAGGTCATTCAGATCTGAAGTAGCAAAACGTCCACCATCAAGTTGAACCATCGGGCGTAGTTCTGGTGGGATTACAGGAACAGCATCTAATATCATTGCTCGCGGGTCATTAATTCTGCGACCATATTTGTCGCGACGGTTAAATGCAGCAACAATTTTCAGTCGTTTAATTGCTTTTGCTTTTCGTTGAGCTGACAAACCTTTTTCACCGGCAGGTGGGTCTATCTGTTCACGTAACTTCTTTTCTTCTTCATCGAAGTCTGTTCGATCAATTAAGCGAGCGAGAACATCTGCACCCATACCCCCTTCAAAATAATCTCCCCATCTATCGGCCAGTTCAGTCCATAAGCGTTCATCTTCAACAATTTGTCGAGAATAAAGCCCTTGGAATTCATCCCATGCGCGGTTTAATACTTCAATTTCTGATTCGTACTGCTCTCTAAGATAGGCAAGATCTTTATCAGCAGCTTTCTGTAATGCCTTTAGATCAGCTTCTTTACCGTCTTCATTTTCTAGTTCAGCTAATTCTGACTCAAGAGACTCTTGGCGACGATTAAGTTCATCATCTCGTTCTTCTTCAATCGCTTTTCTTTCTTCAACTAATTCTTCTTCAAGCATGGAAAGGTCTTCATGACGTTTTTCCTCGTCAACCCAAATAACCATGTTTGCTGCAAAATAAATTACTTTTTCGAGTTGTTTAGCTTTTAATTCTTCTCTTGGCTCTGTTCCCATTAGTAAATAAGCGAGCCAAGACCGAGTACCACGTAGATACCAAATGTGAACTGCAGGAGCCGCTAGCTCAATATGCCCCATACGTTCACGGCGTACTTTTGATCGAGTGACTTCAACACCACAACGTTCACAGATAATTCCCTTGAATCGAACTCTCTTGTACTTCCCGCAATAGCATTCCCAGTCTTTTGTGGGTCCAAAAATTTTCTCACAAAAAAGGCCATCTTTTTCCGGTTTAAGGGTCCGATAATTGATGGTTTCAGGCTTTTTTACTTCGCCATTTGACCACATACGGATACCATCCGGTGTGGCTAAACCAATCTGAATTTGATTGAAATCATTAACATCAAGCACTTGTTTTTTTCCTAAGTTTTATCTGATTTGGGTTAATACTTATCTGAGAACACCGACATTTTTGCGTTCATCTTCATCGTCCGAACCTCGTTCTGGGCGAGATAGATCAATGCCAAGTTCTTCTGTTGCTCTATAGACATCTTCGTCTAGTTCTCTTATTTCGACTTGTTGACCAGCGTGGTCTAATACTTCTACATTTAAGCAGAGTGACTGCATCTCTTTAATTAGAACCTTGAAACTTTCAGGGATACCTGGTTCTGGAATATTGTCGCCTTTAACTATTGATTCATAAACGCGGACTCGACCCAAAACATCATCTGATTTGATTGTCAGTAATTCTTGAAGACAATAAGCAGCACCATAGGCCTCAAGGGCCCAAACTTCCATTTCTCCAAATCGCTGACCACCGAACTGTGCTTTACCGCCAAGTGGCTGTTGCGTGATCATGGAGTATGGACCAGTAGAACGCGCGTGTACCTTATCGTCAATTAGGTGAGCCAACTTGAGAATGTAAACATACCCAAGTGTCACTTCATTATCGTAAGGGTCCCCTGTTCGACCGTTATATAAAGTTGCTTTGCCATCTATTCCAATCAGTCTGTCGCCTGAAGATGCTTCAGGATTTATATTGGTCAATATTTTTTGAATCGTAGGATGCTTTCCAGCTTGGTCTTCTTCATCCCAGTACGCCCCATCAAAAACTGGTGTAGCGACGTGAACAGCAGGGGCTGTAGAAGGACGAGTCTTTTGTTCTGTTCCTCTAACCGGATCGTTACCTTCTTGTTGGCCATTTACTTCCCATCCCCAACGGGCGCAATAACCCAAATGGGCTTCTAGAACCTGACCTACGTTCATTCTGGATGGAACTCCAAGAGGATTCAAAATAATATCTACTGGTGTTCCATCTGCCATATACGGCATATCTTCAATCGGTAGGACCTTAGAAATAACACCTTTATTTCCGTGACGCCCGGCTAATTTATCTCCGACGCTGATCTTGCGTTTTTGTGCAACATAAACACGAACTAATTGATTGACTCCAGGTGGCAATTCATCACCTTCATCTCGATTAAAGACTTTGACGTCAATCACTTTCCCTGTTTCACCATGAGGGACTTTCATTGAGGTATCACGAACTTCTCTAGCTTTTTCTCCAAAGATTGCACGTAATAGGCGTTCTTCTGGAGTTAGTTCCGTTTCACCTTTTGGAGTTACTTTTCCAACCAGCACATCTCCTGGTCCTACTTCAGCTCCAACCCTAACAATGCCTAAGTCATCTAAATCTGCCATGATTTCATCAGAGAGGTTTGGAATATCTCTCGTGATTTCTTCTGGACCTAGTTTCGTATCACGTGCATCAACTTCATGCTCGTGGATATGCACTGAGGTAAGTACATCATCTTTTACCAAGCGCTCTGAAACGATAATGGCATCTTCGAAGTTGTACCCTTCCCAACACATAAAGGCAACAAGAAGATTCTTACCTAGTGCGAGTTCTCCTCCATCAGTAGAGGGTCCGTCAGCTAGAACCTGACCCTTTTTCACCTTGTCTCCGGGTGTAACCAAAACTTTCTGATTTATGCAAGTATTTTGGTTCGAGCGCTGAAATTTCATCAATTCGTGCACTACTATCGGCGAATCATGACCATCAGGTGTTTTTCTATATTCAACTGTGATGGCTATCCCATCGACTTCTGTTACAGTGCCACCTTCAAGTGCCAAAATCATGTCAGCTGCATCATGCGCTGCTTTAGCCTCAATCCCAGTTCCTATATATGGAGCTTCACTTCGCAACAAAGGAACCGCTTGCCGCTGCATATTCGCACCCATCAATGCCCGGTTAGCATCATCATGTTCAAGGAATGGAATTAGGGCGGTGGCAACCGAGACAATCTGTTTAGGTGAAATATCCATCAACTGAACCTCTTCAGCTGGAACGTAGGAGATTTCTGTCGTGGCACCAAAGAAAACATCTCTTTCAAGTTGGAGTTTTAAGTCAGTCAGAGATGCAGCTTGTGGTGATTGACGTACTAGCACTCTGTCATTTATAAACTTGCCATTTTTGTCAATAGGAGCATTTGCTTGAGCTACTACGTATTCCTCTTCTTCATCTGCAGCAAGATAGCGGACCTCGTCAGTCACTTTCCCATTCTTAACAATCCGATAAGGAGATTCGATGAATCCAAACTCGTTGACTTGCCCATAAGTTGCTAACCCACCAATAAGTCCAATATTTGGACCCTCTGGAGTTTCAATCGGACACATACGCCCATAGTGAGAGAAGTGAACATCTCGTACTTCAAAGCCAGCTCTTTCGCGCGATAACCCGCCAGGGCCCAATGCTGATAGTCGACGGCGATGATTTAGACCAGATAATGGATTTACTTGATCCATGAACTGAGAAAGTTGGCTTGCTCCAAAGAACTCTTTGATTGCCGCCACGACTGGCCGAATATTTATCAAAGTTGTGGGAGTAATCGATTCCACATCTTGTGTTGTCATCCGTTCTCGCACAACTCGTTCTAAACGTGACAAACCAATACGAACCTGATTTTGTATTAACTCGCCTACTGAACGAACTCGTCGGTTTGCAAAGTGATCTTGATCATCAAGGCGATAACCGGGTTCCCCTTTTGCCAAATGCAATAAGTAAGTGCAAGTCGCTAAGACTTCTGAGCGAGACAAAACTGTTTGATCTTCTTGGGGTTTCTCGAGTTCAATACCAAATTCTTTTTCAAGCTTCTCTATCTCTGGTCCTAGTTTGCGATTTAACTTATAACGCCCGACGCGTGAAAGGTCATAACGTCGAGATTCAAAGAATGCATTTCGAAGATACGCTCGTGCTGCTTCAACTGAAGCTGGCTCTCCTGGGCGAACACGCTTGTAAATCTCAAGCAATGCTTCTTCTTCGGTCATTACTCCTTTTTCAATGTCTTTTTCCCATTGTCCTTCTAAGAAGTCAAAATAATTTACAAGTTTTTGTAAAAATCCTGGATAATTTTCTTCGCCGTATCCCAAAGCACGTAAGAGGGTGAACATCGACAAGCGACGTTTTCTTGCTACTTTGGTTCCAGCGGTAACATCTTTTCCAGGTTTTTGTTCAACATCAAATTCAATCCATTCTCCTCTATAAGGATGAATAGTTCCTTTGACTAGTTGATGTTTTGAAAGATTACGTAATCGATATCGTTCCCCGGGCTCAAATATCACTCCAGGTGATCGAACTAGTTGTGAAACTATGACTCTCTCAGTTCCATTAATTATAAATGTTCCCTTTTCAGTCATTCGTGGGAAGTCACCTATAAAAACAGTTTGTTCTTTGATCTCTCCTGTATCTCGGTTCATGAAAGTTGCACGAACAAAGATTGAAGACGAATATGTCATATCTCGTTCTCGGCATTCTTCTACCGTGAACTTCGGTGGTGGACATAGATCTTCGTCTTTGGGGTCAAAGACAAATTCAAGTGAAAGGGTTTCACTGAAATCGGTTATGGGACTTATATCTCGGAACGTATCAGTTATACCGTGATTGAGGAACCATTGAAATGACTCTCTTTGGATCGCAATCAGGTCTGGAAGATCATGAGTATCCTCAAGATTTCCAAACGAATATCGTTCCCGGTCAAAGGGGCGAACAGACACCTAACAAAACTCCTGGGCCAGGAAAAACGGATGATGGGCAAACTGGTCTTTCTGTAAACAGTAAGGCCAGCAAAGGGATCATAGTCAGAGTATCAGTGCCTCTGCAACCCCTAAGTAAAAGCTTCTTAAATTAAGCCTTGAGATTGATTTGTAGAAATTGTTGAGGATTTTCTCTTTTTTAGTGAATCCTTCACTTAATTATTGTTTTTTTAGGAACTGATAGTCCTTTTTCTAACCAAATTTCGATGGTTAGAAGACAATATTTTCCAACAAATCTCTCTTGCTACTTAAGTTCTACTGAACCACCAGCAGCTTCAAGTGCTTCTTTGGCTTTTTCTGCATCTTCTTTTGAGGCACCTTCAAGCACAGCACTTGGGGCACCATCAACAAGGTCTTTGGCGTCTTTCAGTCCAAGATTAGTAAGTGTTCTTACTTCTTTAATGACTTGAATCTTCTTATCGCCTGCGTCAGCAAGAACTACGTCGAATGAATCTTGCTCTTCTGATCCTCCAGAGGCATCTCCATCCGAAGCAGCCGGAGCTGCTGTTACTGCTGCAACTGGAGCTGCCGCAGTAACTCCAAATTTTTCCTCAAATTCACTTAATAACTCACTTAGTTCTAAGACACTCATCTCTGCGATGGCATCTAAAACTTCTTCCTTGGTAGCCATAATTAGCTCTCCTCGCTTTCTTCGGCCGTAGCCTCATCGATTTCTATTTTCTCGATCTCTGTTGTTTCTTCAGCCTCTTCAGCCTCTTCAGCCTCTTCAGCCTCTTCAGCCTCTTCAGCCTCTTCAGCCTCTTCAGCCTCTTCAGCCTCTTCAGCCTCTTCAGCCTCTTCAATTTTTTCGACCGGAGCCTCGTCAGTTGCTTTTTCATCCAGTAAGGCTTTTATTGCATATGCCATATTCTGTGGCAGAGCATTAAGCAACCCAGCGAATTTCTGAAGTGGAGCTGCTAGAGCACCAGCAATTTGGGCAAGTAATACTTCTCTTGGAGGGAGTTTGGCCAATGATTCAATCTGTTCTGGAGAAAGAAGTTCTCCTTCGAGAAGTCCTCCTTTGACCACTAGAGAATCATTTTCTTTTGCGAAATCTTTCAATGCTTTCGCAATCGCAGCTGCGTCTCCTTTTGTGCCGTCTGGTTTTTCAGCAACAAAAGCAAGTGCTGTTGGCCCTACTAGTAGTTCCTCTAGGTCTAGGTTTAATTCATGAACCGCTAAACGGACCAAGGTGTTTTTGTATACCTTGTATTCGCCCCCGGCTGCTCTTAAAGCTTCACGCAATTCGGCAAGAGCTGGAACGTCTAATCCGCGATACTCGGTAAGTACTAATGCTTCTGTACTAGCAATTCGGTCACGAACTTCTCTAACCACTGCGGCTTTTCGGTTTCGGACTTCTCCCATGCTCAGTTGCCTCCTTTTCGTTTCTTTAGTTCTCTCGGTTATTTTCACTCACCGAAGATCACATCTGACTTAATAGTCAGATTAGAAACCTGAGGCTCTCCTACTCGGGCAGAAACGTTTTAATGTTTCAGTTATGTCTACCGACAACCCGGAGGTCTTTGGTGAGCAATTTAATTGTCAAGAAAGGTTAGCCGAACCTTGGCTTATCGCCACCCTCTAATAAGGAACTACTCGCCTAGGTTCTGCGGATCGATTAAAACACTTGGCCCCATCGTTGAGGAAACTGATACTTTTCTAAAGTACCTTCCCTTAGCTGATGAAGGTTTAAGTCTTTCTAGTTCTTCCACGACTGCAGTTAAGTTCGCAACCAGACTCGGAACTTCAAACGAAGCTTTTCCAATTGGAACTTGTACGTTTCCATAACGATCAGTGCGAAATTCAACTTTTCCGCCTTTAAAATCTTGAACTGCTTTTGCCGGGTCATCAGTTACTGTTCCTGATTTTGGATTCGGCATCAATCCTCGTGGTCCAAGAGCTCTACCAAGTTTTCCAACAGTCGGCATCATGTCTGGAGTGGAAATTGCTACATCAAAATCAAGCATCCCACCTTCAACCTCTGTGGCTAAATCTTCTGCTCCAACATAATCTGCACCCGCTTCTTTAGCGGCCGTTGCAGCTTCACCTTGGGCAAAAACAGCAACTTTGACATTTTTTCCTGTTCCAGAAGGCAAAGCCACTGTTCCTCTTACCATTTCCTCGGACTTACGAGGATCAACTCCAAGACGCAGAACTAAATCAATAGTTTCATCAAATTTTGCTTGGGCTAACGAACGAACAATTTCAATTGATTCCTCACCACCATGATGATGTTGAGGATCATATTTGGTTAACGCGTCGTTATAACGCTTTCCTTTTTTACTCATTTCGCCATTCCTCCTGGCTTCCTCAAGTTGTCTTTAAATTGGATAAGACGAGGTGTTTCTTATCTCAAACCACCGTTTAGATGGTGACATCACATTTAACTAAGAAACTGAAATACCCATGGATCGAGCTGTCCCAGCAACCTGTTGCTTTGCTCCTTCAATATCTAAAGCATTCAAATCAGGCATTTTGACTTCTGCGATTTCTTCAACTTGTGCCCAAGTGATAGTCGCTACTTCTTCCCGGCCAGGATTCTCTGCTGCTTTTTCTAGTCCAGCAGCTTCTCGAACTAGATAAGAGGTCGGTGGAGTCTTAGTTATAAAAGTAAACGAACGATCTTCATAGATAGTGATTTCTACAGGGATTATTTGACCTCGTTTATCTTCAGTCTTTGCGTTGTACTCCTTGCAAAAATCCATAATTGCCACCCCATGAGGTCCAAGAGCTGTACCTACAGGTGGAGCAGGGGAAGCTGCTCCAGCTGGGATCTGAATTTTCACGGTTGTTAATACTTGTTTTTGGGCCATTGTTATAACTCATCTTTCAAGTTGGAAGATTTCTTTCAACTTTCACGAACGTTCAAGTCTGCGAGCAGGAAGCCGATTTGGCAACCTGTTTGATTAATCAAAGTTGGGCTACTTGAGAGAACTCAAGCTCAACAGGTGTCTCGCGACCGAAAATGTCAACTACCACCTTTACTTTTAACTGTTCTTCATTTATCTCTATGATCTCGCCTGAGAAATCTGCAAACGGACCACCTTTAACTCGAACAGTTTCTCCAACATCAAAGCCAAGTTTTGCTTTGGCTTTCTTTGGAGATTCTGAAGAAGACTCATCTTCAACCATTAAGAAGCTTTCTACCTCTCGTCTTTTCAGCGGAGAAGGTTTACCGGCAGCACCTACGAAATTTACTATCCCTGGTGTTTCTCGAATCGCGTTCCAAGTTCTGTCGTCAAGGCGGCATCGAATTAAGAGATATCCAGGGAACACTTTTTTAGAAACATTTACTCTCTTCCCACTTCGGAATTCAACCACATCTTCCATCGGAATAACTATCTCAAGGATGCTCTGTTCCAAATGCATGTTTGCAATGCGGGCTTCAAGGTTCTTTCTAACCTTATTCTCATAACCAGACTGTGTATGAACGACATACCACCTTCCTGGACGGTCATACGGGCTGTCTGCAGATTTTCTGGACTCTTCAGCTGCTTGGTCTGCAGCTTCGTCTAACAGATCTTCAACATCTATTGGTTCTTCTTGATCTTGACTTAAGTTTTGAAGATTCTCTTCTTCAGATGAGGTTTCTAATACCTCCGTCGACTCTTGAGATTCAACGCTTTCCGTTTCTTCTGTAATTTCAGCCGTACCGATTGGTAGCAAATCAGCAGCTTCTGCTACTGCATCATTTTGCTCTTCTTCAGTTGTGGAGGTTTCAGTTTCTTGTGGTGTATTCATTAGACATCAAACAATTCAAGTATGGAGTTAGAAAAAAGCCAATCAAGGCCAGCAATTATCGCGGTCAAGGCCACAATAGTTATGATTACAACTACAGCGTAATTCGTAGTTTCCGAACGTGTCGGCCAAGCAACTTTACGCAGTTCCGAACGAATTTCCCTTACGAACTGGCGAAAACCAGTACGTTCTTCATTACGTTGTTGCTGTGTCTGTCGTCGTTGACGAATAGGTTCGCCATCTGCGTCTACTTCGCCTTGCCGTTGAAGCATTCGCTTTTGTTCTCGGTTCATTGACATTGTCAGGCCTCTGATCGGTATGAAAGGTACAAACTAGGATAAAGGGAATTATGCATACTGCATCGCAGGGCAGGAGGGACTCGAACCCCCAACCGCCGGTTTTGGAGACCGATGCTCTACCAGTTGAGCCACTGCCCTATTTTTACTACTAATTCAAATTGAATTTGAAGTACTAATCTGTGCAGGATAGCAGCGAGGTTCTCTCATGGTGCTCACAAACTGCATGCTATTTAATTAGCGTGTCTCCTTATGGGCTATATGTGTTCTACACCAGCGACAAAACTTCTTTAGTTCTATGCGCTCGCGTGAGTTAACTTTAGATTTAGTTGTTATGTAGTTCCGGCGTTTACATTCCTGACATTCCAGGGTGACCTGAACTCTTTTATCGGATGCCATTTGAGCCTCTCATATCTCTCTATTTATTTTACTAGTAGCGACGGACAGATTTGAACTGTCGACCTCCCGATTATGAGTCGGGCGCTCTTACCTACTGAGCTACGTCGCCAGCGAGCTCCCTGACAGAATCGAACTGTCGACCTTCTCCTTACCATGGAGACGCTCTGCCGACTGAGCTAAGGGAGCATAACCAATAATTGATCGTTTAGAAGGATGCCACAATGGAGAGGCATTCCCCAACATGGTAAGTGATGTATATCAGTTATCTCGCTACGATGCGCGTTATGGAAACTTCCATAAATATTCGTATTGCATCTATGGATGATGCAGAGTCGATTCGATCTATATACAACCATGAGGTTTCAACCTCGACGGCTTCCTTTGATTTAGTGGAACGAACAGTTGAAGAACAACGGATTTGGTTGAGTGAAAGATCTGGAGCTTTTAGTGTTTTAGTTGCCGAAATTGAAGGTCAAGTAATGGGATTTGCTTCACTTTCTCCTTTTAATCAGAGGTGTGGGTATCGAACGACCGTTGAAAATTCGATCTATGTTGACTCTTCTATCCGGAAATTCGGGGCCGGTAGCCGGTTGTTAGAAGAGTTGCTTATAGTTGCCACCCGCAGCGGTTTTCATACTGTTATAGCGCGCATAGGTGGAGGGAATGATGCGAGTATCGCTCTTCACGAAAAACATGGGTTTACCACGGTTGGTGTTGAGCGAGAAGTGGGAAGAAAGTTTGGACGGTGGCAGGACGTCGTAGTTATGCAAACCATCTTGTCCGAAGATTCTCCGGACTAAGACAGTTTTCATAATTTGTTTGTGGGCCGAGGAGGATTTGAACCTCCGAAGGCAATGCCGACGGGTTTACAGCCCGTTCCCTTTGGCCGCTCGGGCACCGACCCAGAACTGAAAAGGCTAGCGGCACTGAAAGCAGTGGCCACCAGTAAAATAACTATATGCCTTCATTTGACATAATTTCAGAAATTAATTTACAAGAAATACGTAATGCCGTTGACCAAGCTGACCGTGAAATACGTAATCGATTTGACTTTAAAGGAACAGAGTCTTCTGTTGAACTTGGAGATGATTCCATCAAATTAGAATCGTCTTCAGAGGACCGACTTGCTGCGCTAGTGATTGTGCTGGAGGAAAAACTAGTGCGAAGAAAAGTTTCCCTAAAGTCTCTTGACTGGGGTTCTATTGAAGAAGCTAGCGGAGGAAGAGCGCGCCAAACTGCAGGACTTAAAGCAGGAATCAACACCGATAACGCACGCGTGCTAAACAAAATGATCAAAGACATGGGGCTGAAAGGCGTGCAGTCCCAAACACAAGGTGATCAATTGCGGGTTACAGGAAAGAAAAGAGATGTATTACAAGAAGTCATCAGCGCTCTTAAAACTTCAGATATTGATCTTCCTCTGAATTTTGTCAACTTTAGAGACTGAAACTAAGTACCGATCTAACTTTTTTGAGAACTATTAAGAAAAAAGTTCTCCCCCATCCAAAGTTTCTCCACCTTTATTCCAAGCCATATCTCGGAGCCTTTTAACTCTCTCTTCAGTAGCTGGGTGTGTAGAAAACCATTTAGGCCCTCGTGATCCACGTGCTTCTGCACGTAAGGGATTGACAATATAAGAAGTCGCTTGGTTTAAATTAACTCCAGAGGGAACACGTTGAGACGCGTATTCAAGTTTTTCTAGCGCTTGAGCAAGAGGCTCTCCATCGCCCATTAAACGAGCCGCTGATGCATCAGCCTGGAACTCTCGACTACGACTTACAGCCATTTGAATTAACATCACTGCTATTGGAGCGAGAAGAGCGAGAGCTATATCTCCGATTGGATTACGGTCACGGCTGCTACGGCCAGCGAACATAGCGCCCCACATCACCATGCGAGCTACGAATGTGATTCCTGTCCCTATGGCTGCAGCAACTGAGCCGATGAGAATATCTCGATTCTTTATGTGCATGAGTTCGTGAGCTAATACTCCACGTATCTCATACCAGGTCATGTGATCAACAAGCCCTTGAGTAATAGCCACAGCAGATTTTTTCTGATTTCTTCCTGTAGCAAAAGCATTGGGTTGAGGAGACGGGGAAATGTATAGACGAGGAATTGGCAACCCGGCATCTGAAGCTAGTTCCGTCATTGTGCGATGGTATTCAGGATATTCCTCTGGGGTGGCAGGAACAGCACGAGCAGATGAGATCGCAATTTTGTCACTGAACCAATACGACCCTCCTACGAGTACTAGTCCTATACCTAAACCAATAGGAGCTCCTCCAAATGCTCCCCCGACAACCACACAGAGGCCTCCGAGTAAAGCTAGAAGAATAAAGGTTTTGAAATTATTGAACATTGATTCACCTCGATAGGTCCTTACTTAATGCTAGAGGATTTGAGCGACTCTAAAAAGTCAGTGCCCATCATTTTGTTATTGATTAACCGTCTTTTAGTTTCATCAGATACGGTTTGTGTAAGTTTGATCATCTTGAACTAAGCGAGAAGCAATTATGGGAATTGAACATTTAAGTTTGTCAGATTCAGCGGAGTCCGCCCTCGAGGTTTTGAACTCGAATGGCGCTGTGGTTATTGACAATATTTTGGATCAAAAAGACTTAGAAGAGATAAAAGCAGATTTAACTCCTTATTTTGAATTGGCTTCTGTCGGGAAGAACGAGTTTTCTGGCTACCGCACGAAGCGAATTGGGGCCTTAATGGCGCGTTCATCTAAATGTCGAGACCTTGCTTTACATCCCTTTGTGAATAATGTTTGTGGTCAATATTTATCTCCTTATTCTCAGGGTTACCAGCTCCATTTTACGCAAGCTATAGAGCTTGCTCCTGGTGAAGGTCACCAAGATCTTCACCGTGATCGTGGTGTCTGGGGGCCATATATTAATAGGTCTATAGAGACGCAGTTCAGTACGATTTGGGCGATATCAGATTTTTCTGAAAGTAACGGTGCTACACGGATTGTTCCCGGATCGCATATTTGGGATCGTGACAGAAAGCCTGAATCTCATGAAATTTCTTCAGCTGAAATGAGTGCAGGGTCTGTCTTGTTTTATAACGGTTCTGTTCTGCATGGTGGAGGTACAAATAGTACTAAATCCGCGAATCGAATCGCTGTATTGCTTCATTACACGCTTAGTTGGCTTAGGCAGGAAGAGAACCAGTATCTGTCCTGTCCGCCTGAAGTAGCGAAGGATTTAAGTCCTGAACTGAGATCATTAATGGGTTATACCCAAGGGGGCCCAGTTTTAGGTTTCTATTCAACACCTGGGGCTCCGGGTGAGGGATTTGAATTAGCGCCACCGGAATATTTATTTAAGTGATATGAGTTTTATTCGTAGTAGCCAGAGTGAATATAAACCGTAGGTATTCCTTCGGTTTGATACATAACTAAGTTTCTCGGGTCATCATCGATAGCTAATTTTGGTTGATATCCGAGAGATTGAAGCGAGTGTAGAATTTTTCTTTTTACATCGGGAGAGCTGGTGTAGTTGTCATCATCTGGGCGCATTTCTAACGCCTCCCATCGAATGTTATTTTGACTCATCCAATTTACTGTGATTTCTGTAAGCCTTTTAGGCCGCGCTGTTAACAGAATTACTGTGTGGTTTTGAGCTAGACGGTTAACAAGTTGGATACTTTCAACAATTGGTGGGTCATCGATAGCGGCTTCGAAAAAATTCCACCATTCTTTATTTTCACCAAAGAGATAATGTTGGCGGCCTGAAGCATCTGAAAGAACTCCGTCTATGTCAACTAAGACCACTGGGCCTGGAGCAGGCAGGGTGTCTTTATAAATTTGTGAATTTACTAGCACTCAATCTTCCTGCGGATCAGATGAGGCTTTGGCACGTATCTCAGCTACAACACTGGCATCGGCAAGTGTTGTCGTGTCCCCTAAATCTCTTCCCTCAGCTACGTCTCGAAGTAGTCGTCTCATGATTTTTCCACTTCTCGTCTTTGGAAGGTCTGGTACGAGGAAAACAGCTTTAGGTCGAGCCATTGGGCCAAGTTTCGTCGCTACATGGGCACGAATTTCCTCTCCTAAATTTATTGAAGCTTCGTTTCCGCCACGCAAGATAACGTAACCGATGATTGCTTGGCCGGTGATTTCATCTGTAGCTCCGACAACAGCGGCTTCTGCGACAGCCGGGTGATCCACGAGGGCTGACTCAACTTCTGCTGTGGCTATTCGATGTCCGGAAACATTCATAACGTCATCAACTCTTCCGAGCAACCAGAGATACCCGTCTTCGTCGATCTTGGCTCCATCTCCTGCGAAATAACGATTTTCATAGGTCGACCAATACGTTTCACGGTATCGTTCATCGTCACCCCAGATGCCTCGAAGCATTGATGGCCACGGATGCGTGATTGTTAAATAACCCCCACCTTGTTCAACAGGGTTTCCAGCATCATCTACTACCTCTGCGAACACTCCTGGAATAGGGTGACAGGCTGACCCAGGTTTAGTCGTTGTTACTCCAGGGAGCGGGGTGATCATGTGGCCACCTGTTTCGGTTTGCCACCATGTGTCTACAACGGGGCAACTACCTCCACCTATATTTTCGTGATACCACATCCATGCTTCAGGGTTGATTGGTTCCCCCACTGTTCCGAGGACCCTTAAAGAAGTGAGATCGTGTGCTTTCGGCTCTGTTTCTCCCCATTTCATAAAGGTTCGTATTGCAGTAGGGGCGGTGTAGAGC
>Ga0208639_1000084_pt1 | contig 69166 bp, 64 predicted proteins | sample ETNtaG_33_FD_185772 | JGI IMG/M metagenome (GOLD analysis project Ga0208639, IMG submission 185772) | Marine microbial and viral communities from oxygen minimum zone, Eastern Pacific Ocean - ETNP201310SV76 (SPAdes) (version 2) | ecosystem: Environmental > Aquatic > Marine > Oceanic ...
ACCCTTTAAACCCAATAATTCCGGATAACGCTTGGATCCTCCGTATTACCGCGGCTGCTGGCACGGAGTTAGCCGATCCTTATTCTTACAGTACCGTCAGCTGCTCACAAGTGAGCAGGTTTCTTCCTGTATAAAAGCAGTTTACAACCCATAGGGCCGTCTTCCTGCACGCGGCATAGCTGGATCAGAGTTGCCTCCATTGTCCAATATTCCTTACTGCTGCCTTCCGTAGAAGTCTGGTCCGTGTCTCAGTACCAGTGTGGGGGATCTCCCTCTCAGGACCCCTACCTATCGTAGCATAGGTGAGCCGTTACCTCACCTACTTGCTAATAGGACGCATGCCTATCTTTTACCGCCTGAGCTTTTATTATTTTATCATGCGATAAAATAATTGTATAGGATATTAATCAAAATTTCTCTTGGCTATCTCCTAGTAAAAGGTAAGTTGCATACGCGTTACGCACCCGTTCGCCGGTCGCCATCAGATTGCAAGCAATCTATGCTGCCCCTCGACTTGCATGTATAAAGCTTGCCGCTAGCGTTCATCCTGAGCCAGGATCAAACTCTTCGTTGTAGTATTTAAAATAATTTTACGACTCTTAAATTGACTTTGTTTCAGAATGGTTTACTTAGTTCGTATCTAAATTTGATACGCGCTGTCATTTCAATATTTTCAATGAACTTGCAAAAAAAATCTTTTTGCGGCTGCAAATATAGCACCTTTTTATTGTTAATAACAACAATAATTTGATTTTTTTATGGACTTAAAATTATAAAAATTTAAACTACTTATTTATAGTAATTTAGGTTAGTTGTTAACAAGTTTTTTAACTACTTTTTTTCTTTCCAATGGTTATATAATGAATCAAGATTAAAATCAATAGCATAATCCTGCTTTTCAAGAGATCCTTCTGAAAAAGATCTTTGAAGTATGTCTTCAATTAAATAGTCTTCATAATTATCAAATGGACTATACTCATCTTTTAAAGAAATCTTAAATAATGATGCTGCAGTTTGATATATGAATGCTCTAATACTATTTCTATATTCAGAGACTATAGTATGTGCCGTTAGACCTGTCTGTCTATTTAATAATCTAACCAGAATTCTTCCTTGGGATCTAGAAAGTTTTTTTAACTCCTTTGAAAACTCATTATATGTGAACTTTTCTAAATTCTTAAGATACCTTCTTCTTTTCCTTCTAGATTCTATTTCAGCTAATCTAGAATCAATTATATTCATTCTTTCAGCAGAAAGTTTAGCATAAGGGTAAACTTTTTTGACCCTGTACCTTAAGATTACATATCTTTTAATTTCATCATCATTTTTAAATCTAAGAGGTTGAAATACCTGGACTTCATCAAGCATAAATGTATTTGTTGGAATAGAGTCTCCAGGAAACAAGAAACTAAGGTCTTCATCAATTTCTTGAGATGATAAGTTTGTAATAAACAGAAAAGCAATAAATGAAAAAAGATATTTCATTATACAAATTTAATAAGATGTTTATTATTTATTGTTAATTTTGATTCTTTTAGAAAAAATTATGAAAGTACTTAATGATAAATCGATAAAATTCTTGGAGGAATATCTTAATAATGCTTCTCCAACCGGATACGAATCAAACGGACAAAAGATTTGGATGAAATATTTAAAACCCTATGTAGATGATTTCCTAACAGATGACTATGGGACAGCAGTGGGAATAATTAATCCCGATAAAAAATTTAAAGTTGTAATTGAAGGACATTCTGATGAAATTTCATGGTATGTCAATTATATTACAGATAAGGGTCTAATTTATGTTATAAGAAACGGAGGAAGTGATCATCAAATAGCTCCATCAAAATGGGTTAATATACATACTAAAAAAGGAATTACAAAAGGTGTTTTTGGTTGGCCTGCAATTCATGTAAGAGATTATACTAAAGAACCTCCGCCTAAAATTGACAATATCTTTATTGATATAGGGGCAAAAGACAAAAAAGAGGTTGAGAAAATGGGAGTTCATGTGGGATGCGTTATAACATATCCTGACTCATTTCAGATAATTAATAAAAATAAATTTGTTTGCAGAGCTATAGATAATAGGGCTGGTGGATTTATGATTGCTGAAGTTGCAAGACTTCTAAAAGAAAAAAAGGTTGACTTACCATTTGGATTATATATAACAAACTCAGTTCAAGAAGAGATTGGTCTTAGAGGTGCTGAAATGATTACAAATACAATAAAACCAAATGTTGCAATAGTTACTGATGTATGTCATGACACATCAACTCCAATGATTGAAAATAAGAAAGAAGGTGATATAAAAATTGGAAAAGGACCTGTAATCTCTTATGCTCCTGCAGTTCATAATAATCTTAGAGAAAAAATTATAAAAACTGCTAATTCAAATAAAATTCCTTTCCAAAGACTAGCATCATCAAGGTATACTGGAACTGACACAGATGCATTTGCATATAGCAATGGAGGTGTTCCTTCAGCTTTGATTTCATTGCCATTAAGATACATGCATACTACAGTAGAAATGGTTCAAAAAGAAGATGTTGAAAATGTAATAAGACTTATTTTTGAAACACTTAAGCAAATAAAAGAAAATGAAAACTTTAGTTATTTTAATTAAAGTCTGAAAGTTTTTTATATCCCATATTAAATAGAGTAAAACTAAATATATCAGAATATTGATCTATAGTTTTAGATAATGGAGTTCCACCACCATGGCCTGCATCTTTTTCAATCCTAATTAGAACGGGGTTTTTTCCAATTTGCTTATCTTGAAGATGAGCAGCAAATTTAAATGAGTGGGCAGGAACCACTCTATCATCATGGTCACCAGTTGTAACAAGTGTAGCTGGGTATTCAACATTTTCTTCCACATTGTGAATAGGAGAATATCCTAACAGATATTCAAACATTTCTTCTGATTCTTCTGATGTCCCATAATCAAATGCCCAACCAGCTCCAGCAGTAAATTTATGATATCTTAGCATATCTAATACTCCTACTGCAGGAAGAGCTACTTTCATTAAATCTGGTCTTTGAGTCATAACTGCTCCTACAAGAAGTCCTCCATTTGATCCTCCTCTTATGGCAAGGTGATCAGAGGAAGTATAATTTGAAGAAATGAGGTATTCTGCAGCTGCTATAAAATCATCAAACACATTCTGTTTATTTAATTTTGTTCCTGCATTATGCCATTCTTTTCCATATTCACCTCCACCTCTTATATTAGGTACAGCATAAACACCACCAAGATCCATCCATATTGCATTAGTAACACTAAATCCTGGTGTTCTACTAATATTAAAACCACCATATCCATAGAGAATTGTAGGGTTTTTACCGTTTAGTTTTATATTTTTTTTATGGGTAATTATCATAGGGACTTTTGTTCCATCCTTAGATTCATAAAAAATTTGTTTTGAAATATATTCTGAAGAATTAAATCTAATATCCGATTTCCAAAATAAACTACTATCACCCTTTTCTGGATTATATGAATAAATACTTGTTGGGATATAATAATTAGAGAATGAAAAGTAAAGTTCTTTTTGTTCTTTTTTACCCCATAACCCACTAAAGCTACCTAGTCCAGGAAGATCTAATTTTCTAATTAATTTACCGTTGTAATCATATTGACTAAGATCTGAAATAGCATCAAGATAATATTCAGCAAAAAAATACCCCCCTCCAACACTTATATTTAAAACATTTTCAGTTTCAGGAATAACATCAATCCAATATTTTTGATTTAATCTGTTATACTTAGTTCTAACTAATTTTTTATTTGGCGCATTTGAATTTGTTAAAATATAAAATGTATTCCCATCTGTTTCAATAACATAATCATCTGTTGTTTCATCATCACTAACTACTTCTATCTTATTTGAGTCTTTTGTCAGATTCATTGCAAATAGCTTATTTCCATCAGTTAGATTAGAAGCAGTAATAAAAAGATATTTGTTATCTTCAGAAACACTACTAGATACATATCTATATTTATCAGTTGATTTTCCTCCAAAAATTAATTTATCTTGGTTTTGATCAGTATTCAATTTATGATAATACAGTTTATGATTATCTGTCATCTCACTTAATTCACTTCCTTCAGGTTTATCATATGACGAGTAAAAGAAGCCATCATTGTTTTTCCACGATATTCCACTAAACTTAATGTTAGTTAATGTATCACCAATTATTTCTTTTGTTTCAGTATCCATAACTACAACTTTTCTCCAATCACTTCCACCTTCAGAGATTGAGTATGATACAAGTTTTCCATTTTTAGAGAAATCTAAACCAGTTAAAGATATTGTTCCATCTTCTGAAAAAGAGTTTGGATCTAAAAACACTTCTTCATCTTCGCTATCTTTCTTTCTATAAACTACATATTGATTTTGCAGTCCATTATTTTTATAATAATAAGTATAATCCCCTTCATTAAAAGGGCTAGTTCTTTTTTCATAATTCCAAATTTGCTCTAATCTTTTCTTGATATTTCTTTTGTAGGGTATAGAATTAAGGTAATTAAAAGTTGTTTTATTTTGATTATTTACCCAGTCCATTGTTTCTTCAGACAAATCATCTTCAAGCCATCTATAAGGATCTTGGATATCAGTTCCAAAGTATGAGTCAATCACAACACTCTTTTCCGTAGTAGGATATTTCAGATTATTAGTGTTTTGACAGGATAAAATAATTGTAAGTAAGGAGAAAACAATTAGCCTATTCATATTGATTACATTAAATATTATTTTAAAAGTAGTTTATTTATTTGTTTTATTAAGGCTGGCCCATTATAAATAAATCCTGTATATAATTGGATAAGATCAGCACCTGATTTGATTTTTTCAAGAGCATCTTCGGGTGACATAATTCCCCCTACTCCAATAATAGGAAAAGCTTTGTTAGATTTTTTAGCTATATAACTAATAATTTCATTACTTTTTTTATTTATAGGTAAACCGCTTAACCCTCCTATCTCATAACTCTTTTTTGATTTTAAGTTTTCTCTGGAGACAGAAGTATTTGTTGCAATTATTCCATCAATTTTATTTTCTAATATTATTCCAATAATTTCATCCAATTGACTAAATGATAGATCAGGAGATATTTTTAGTAAAATTGGTTTGGGATTAGATCTTTTAAAATTTAATGACGTAATTTTTTGAATTAAAGGTTCAAGAAGATTTTTGTTATGTAAATCTCTTAAGCCTTTTGTATTGGGGGAACTTATGTTTATAGCAAAGTAATCAACATATGGATAAAGCTCCTCATAACATTTTAAATAATCAAGATAAGCCTCTTCATTTTTGGTGGAACTATTTTTACCAATGTTTGCTCCTATTATTACTTTCCTTTTCTTGTTTAAATTTTGTTTTACACTCTCTAATCCTTTATTATTGAAACCTAAACGATTAATTAACCCTTTATCCTCAACTAATCTAAACATTCTTTTTTTTGGATTACCTTTCTGAGGTAATGGAGTAACAGTTCCTATTTCAATAAATCCAAAACCAAAATTTCTAAATTCATTGTAGAAACTAGCATTTTTATCAAATCCTGCAGCAAGCCCTATAGGATTAGGAAATTTAATTCCAAAAAGTTCCTTTTCTAGAGATTTATCTGAAATGTGATAGCGCTTTCTTAATAATGATGAGGTAAATGGAAGAAGATTTAAAAGCTTGATTAATTTAGTAGATATTTTGTGGATTACTTCAGAATCAAATAAAAATAAAAAACTCCTTACTAATTTATACATTTAACTTACCCGACATTTCAAGAGATATTGCAGCCTTTTCAATTTTTAGTTTTCCTGCCATTGTTTCAACTACACAAGTATTGTTTTTATTATCAAACTCAATAACTCTAGCATGAATACCACTTTTAGTAATAATTCTATCACCTCTTTTTAAATTATTTAAAAAGTTTTTCTCCTTTTTACTTCTTCTGCTTTGAGGAATTACTATAAAAAACAGAAAAACAACTGCAATTAAAAGTAAGAATATTGTATTATCCATTATTTTATTTATTTATAGGGTTGACAAATGCTTGAATCCTCAACATCTCTCCACCAGTTGATGTATTTGCAGAAACTTTAACCATCTTCTGCTGTAAATTAGGTCTCCCTGTTGTATCAAAATTCACTTCTATCTCTCCAGTTTCTCCAGGTTTGATTGCTACATTCTTTGGATACTTTGGAACAGTACACCCACAACTTCCTCTTGCATCTACAATATATAAATCATTTTCACTTGTATTGGTAAAAGTGAAAACTGTTTTAGCCATCTCCCCCTCATTAACATTTCCAAAATCATGAAAAATCCTATCAAAAGTAATTTCAGCATATTTACGATCTTTTGATATTTGGTTCTGAGCTACATCTGTATTTATTTTTTTAGAAGCCGATTCATTACAAGCTAAAAAAGAAAACAAGATTGTTAGTAAAATAAGTTTTTTCATATTTCACAAAATTAATAAAATTTAAGTAATAAGTCCCCTCCCAGATTTTGAAATTGTTCCATCTTCAGTAAGATCTTTTATTATTTTATCTAGAACTCCATTTATAAATACACTGCTTTTTGGAGAAGAATACTCTTTAGATATTTCTATATATTCATTAATACTAACTTTAACAGGTATTAAAGGAAAATAAATAAGCTCTGCTATGGCAGAAATTATAATAGCTAAATCTATTTGCGCAATCCTTTTAGTATCCCAATTAGGAATCCTTCCATCTAAAAAAGATTTCAATTCATTATTATTCTTAAAAACTTGTGAAATCAATTTTTCTCCAAAAACAATTTCCTCTTTATAGTCATTTATATCAGGTATTTTGAATGAGCTTTTAATCTTTGTGTCAATCTCATTTGATATAGCGATTATATAAGAGTTTATTATCGGAATATCGTCAGTCCAAGTTATATTTTGATCCTGGATAAATTCATATAGGATTTCTGAATTGCAAACTATTTCAGAAAAGAAAGAAATGAAGAAATTTAGATCATCTTTATCTGATTCCTTTTCATTAGAAATGTTTTTTAAAAAAATCTCACTTTCAAAAAACCTTTTTTTAATATCATCAATATAATTATAGTTTAGCTCCCAATTAATAGTTAACCCTCTTTTCCCTTTTGGGATTTTTAAATTAGAATAATAAATAAAATAAGAGTTTTCTACAATAATTTCAAAAGACTTATTTTTTGTTTGAATTGATATGAAGTGATTTCTGATTTCTTTAATAAGATCAATCGAACAATAAAGCAAATCCAAAGAGTTAGAAATACTATTCCTAAATTCTAACATATTTTTATCTGAATCATCTGCTAGAATTGAATTTGAATAAACAAATTGAACAACTCTGGTTCGAATATATCTACGATTAATAATTTTAAAGAACATTAGGCAAAATAAAGGATTTTTTCTATTCTTATTACTATCAAATCATAAAGTTTTAATAAAGTTATATTTGTAAGATTCTAATGAAAGAACTAAGAAAATTAGACAAATATCTTTATAAGTATAGATTTAAACTTCTAGCGGGGTTATTAATCACAATAGTTTCAAGAATTTTTTCACTAGTTACACCTAGACTTGTAGGAGATTCGCTTACATTAATTGAAAACTATATTTCGGATAATTCTATATTAGTAAGCAACTTAAAAGAGATGTTATTAATAAATATTATTATTATAATTGGAGCATCAATTATTTCAGGGTTTTTTACTTTTTTAATGAGGCAAACAATTATAAATGTTTCTAGATATATTGAATTTGATCTTAAAAATGAAATTTTCTCTCATTATCAAACGTTAGATCAAAATTTTTATAAAAAGAATAGGACTGGTGACTTAATGAATCGAATAAGTGAAGATGTCAGTAGAGCTAGGATGTATTTTGGACCTGTATTAATGTACGGAACAAATGCAATAGTTCTATTTATAGTTATTATCTCCTATATGTTTAGTATAGAACCAAAATTAACAATTTACACACTTATGCCACTTCCTGTTTTATCAATTATTATATATAAAATAAGTAACATTATTAATATCAAGAGCACTAAAGTTCAGGAAAGTCTTTCCGATTTATCATCTCATTCTCAAGAAAGTTTTAGCGGTATTTCAATTTTAAAATCATTTAATATCCAAAAACTTGTGTATAATCAATTTGATAAATTATCATATATAAGTTTTAAAAACAATCTGAGTTTAGCAAAGATTCAGGCTTGGTTTTTTCCATTAATAATTTTTCTTATTGGATTAAGTAACTTGATAGTAATATATGTAGGCGGAAATCAGTATATAAATGGGAATATTGAAATTGGGGTAGTTGCTGAATTCATAATATATGTTAATATGTTAACATGGCCAGTAACTTTGGTTGGATGGGTAACAGCAACTGTTAAACAAGCCGAAGCTTCACAAAAAAGAATTAATGAGTTTTTAAATGAAGAGACTAAAGTTAAAGATGGTTCCAAAAGACTGGACCTTAACAAGACATTTGACGTCAAATTTAAAGACTTAAATTTCAGATATAAAAAAACAGGAATTAAAGTTTTTGAATCATTTAATCTAAAAATAAAAAAAGGTGAAAAACTTGGTATTTTAGGTAAAGTTGGATCTGGAAAAACAACTCTTTTAGACTTAATATCAAGGATTTATGATCCAGATGCAGGACAGATAACTTTCGATAATTATGATATTAAAAATTACAAAACTGGAGACATTAGAAGTAGAATAAGTTATGTTCCTCAAAATAATTTTTTATTCTCTGAATCAATAGAAAAAAATATAGGATTTGGAAATATAAGTGCTGGTCTTAATAAAATCAAAGAAGCTGCAATAAGTGCTGAAATAAATAATGAAATAGAGAAATTCAAAAATGGCTACAACACAATTCTTGGGGAAAGAGGTGTAAATCTATCAGGTGGTCAGGTTCAAAGAGTTTCAATTTCAAGATCTTTTCTAAAAAATGCATCAATATATTTATTTGATGACTGTTTTTCATCTCTTGATTCAGATACGGAGGAAAGATTAATATCAAACTTGAATTCTACTTTTAAAGATAAAACAATAGTTATTGTTAGCCATAGGTTGTCTTGCCTTAAATATTCGGATAGAATAATTGTGTTAGAAGATGGCAAAATTATTCAAGAAGGAAATCATTCAAAATTAATTGATTTAGAAGGATATTATAAAGATTTATATTATAAACAGCTGAAAGAAAAATAGTATGGATATTTGATTATATTTGAATAAAAAAAATGGAAAATAAAAACGAATATAATGTTGAAGAAATATTTTCTAAAGTTTTAAGGGCTGGAAGAAGAACTTATTTTTTTGATGTAAGAGAAACTAAGGCAGGTGATTACTACCTTACAATAACTGAGAGCAAGAAGTTCACTAACGAAGACGGTACATTCTACTATAAAAAACATAAAATATACCTATATAAAGAAGACTTTGATGATTTTAACTCATCGTTAAATGAGACTTTTGACTTCATAATTGAGAAAAAGGGTAAAGAAGTTATTAGCGATAGGCATGATAAAGATTTTGAATCTAAAAAGAAAGATGAAACTTCTAAAGAAGATACTAAAGATAAGGGTACTGAGGATACTGAGGATACTAAAGATAAAGATGCAAAAAAATCTGATGATGTAGATACTTCAAAAGATTTTGCTGATGTTGATTTTGAAAACGATGATACAGAATAAAAAAAATCCTATGAGATATCTGTTAATCCTTTGCTTACTTTCTTCTTTTTATATAAATGCACAAGTCTCATTAGACTATTATCTTAATGATAATATAGATTATAATGATAATATACCGACACCGAAAAGTATTATTGGTCATGAAGTTGGAGAATGGCATGTAAGTCATGATAAGCTTAGTCAATATGTTATAAAGTTGTCTGAAGTATCATCTAGGATAAAACTAATTAATAGAGGTAAAACATATGAAAACAGACCTTCTTGGCTTTTAATATATACAAGTGAAGAAAACCATTCTAGGTTAGACGAAATTCAAGGCAAGCATATGGAATTATCTAATTCCCCCGGAACAAAGATTGATTTTAGTGAAATGCCTATTGTAGTATACCAGGGGTTTTCTGTCCATGGTGATGAACCAAGTGGTGCTAATGCAAGTTTACTATTAATGTATCATTTAGCAGCCAGTAATGATTCAAGAACAAAAGAAATTCTTCAAAATACTATAATATTAGTCGATCCAAGTTTTAATCCTGATGGTTTGCAAAGATTTTCTCAATGGGCTAACAGTAATAGAAGTATGAATCTTAACCCAGATTCAAATGATAGAGAATACAATCAAATATTTCCTAGAGGAAGAACTAATCATTATTGGTTTGATTTAAATAGAGATTGGCTTCCAAATCAATTACCCGAGACGAATGCAAAAGTTAAAACTTTTACAGAGTGGCTTCCAAATATTCTAACTGACCACCATGAAATGGGAACTAATTCTACTTTCTTTTTCCAACCTGGTGTTCCTGAAAGAAAAAACCCACTTATATCAGATACAAATCAAAAATTAACTAAGAAAATTGGAACATTCCATGAAGATGCTTTAAATAATATTGGATCACTTTATTATTCTGAAGAAGATTATGATGACTTCTTTTTTGGTAAAGCATCTACATATCCAGATGTTAATGGAAGTATAGGTATATTATTTGAACAGGCAAGTTCTAGAGGACATGTACAAAATACCGATAATGGTTTATTGACTTTTCCTTTTACTATTAAAAACCAATTAACTGCAGCATTTTCCACTCTTAAAGCAGCAAATCAAATGAGAGTAGAGTTATTAACTTATATGAAAGATTTTTATGATAATGAATTTTCAAAATCATCAAAAGACAACAGTTATATTGTATTTGGAAAAAATAAGGATGAGTCTACGGTATTTCATCTTGCTAAGATTCTTAAAAGTCATAAAATAAAATTTAATAAACTAAAAGACGAAATAACAATTAATAAAATAAATTTTAATAAAGATAATAGTTATGTAGTTCCTTTAAATCAAAATAAGAGAACTCTAATAAAAGCAATGTTTAATAGACAAACAAAATTTACTGATAGTCTATTTTATGATGTTTCAGCTTGGACTTTTCCTCTGGCATTTAATGTTAATTATTCTAAAACAAACTCTACAAAGTTACTAGGTGATGAAGTGACTGTTTTATCAAACAAACCTGGTTCTGTAGAAAATAAATCTGACTATGCATATGTATTTGAAGCTCATGAATACTATGCACCATCTGCTGTTTACGAATTATTAAAGAGAGATATTAGAGTTAGAGTTGCAACTAGAAAATTTTCAGTTGATGGCAACAATTATGACTATGGAACATATTTAGTGCCGGTCCAAAATCAAGTTTTGAATTCAGATCAGATATATAACCTATTAATGAAAGTATCAAAAGAAACTTATATAGATGTAAAAGCTCCCTCAACTGGGCTTACATTAGGTATAGATTTAGGTTCTGATTATTTCAAAAAAATAGAAACACCAAAAGTAGGTATGTTAGTTGGAAAAGGTGTAAGAAGTTATGATGCAGGTGAAATATGGCATTTATTGGATACTAGATATAAAATACCTCTTACTAAAATTGACATAAAAGATTTAAGATCTGTAGACTTGTCTAATTATACTCATTTCATTATGCCTGATTATACCGGAGATGATTTAAAATCATTCAAGGGTAAAATTGAATCCTTTATATCTAATGGTGGAACTTTGATTGGATATAGAAATTCTATTAATTGGATATCCGATAATATTTCAGAAGTAGATTTAAGATCAAATGATTTAACTGCTCAAGATGTTAGTTACGCAGATAGAGAAAAATTTTATGGAGCTCAACAAACCGGTGGTGCTATTTTTAACTCAATAATAGATAATAGCCACCCAGTTAATTATGGAATTGAAACTTCAACTCTTCCTTTATTTAGAAACTCTAATATATATATGAATAAAAGTGAAGATAGTTTCAATAATCCAATAGTTTACTCATCAAATCCGATACTTAGTGGATATATATCAGAAGAAAACTTATCTCTTCTAAAAGGCTCAACACCTTTTAAAATAGTAAAAAATGGTAAAGGGAAGATTATTTTGATTACTGATAATACAAATTTTAGAGCTTTTTGGTATGGAACAAATAGAATTCTTTTAAATTCTATTTTTCATTCAAACATAATGTAATTAATTTGCAATATCACTTATGAATTTGATTCTATAAAGTCTAATCTCATCCTCATCAAATTCACCATCAAATTCTTGCAGAGCAATAGATACATCTTCATTATTTGCTTCTATAAAATACTCATGTAGATCGAGTTGTTGATCCTCATCAAGAATATCATTAATATAATAATCAATATTTAATTTAGTTCCAGAAAATACTATACTCTCCAATTCAAAAAGTAATTGACTAAATTCAACTCCTTTGGAATTAATTATTTCATCAAGTGGAATTTTTTTATCAATATTTTGGATTAAAGATAGTTTTGAAGCAGATTTAGCGCCAGAAGTTCTTAACTTAACATCATCAGGCCTTTCAATATTATTCTCATTAACATAACCTTTAATTAAACTTATAAAATCATTACCAAATTTATTTGCCTTCCCTTCTCCTACACCATTTATATTTTTTAGCTCTTCTAAATTAATTGGATATTTATATGTCATCTCTTCTAAAGAAAATTCTTGAAAAACTACAAATGGAGGTACTGAAAATTTTTGAGCTACTTTCTTCCTTAATTTAATCAAACTTGACATTAATTCCTGATCAATGACACTTCTTTTATTTATATTATTATCTGTTTTCTGTGAAGAATCAAAATCTCTATCTTCAGGTATTAAATAAGTCTCAGGATCCTTTATATAACCCTCCCCTTTTTCGGTAATAATTAGAGAACCATAATTTTTAATCTCTTTTTTTAAAAAACCGTCCATAATTGCAGATCTCAATACTGTATTCCAAAATCTTTCATCAGATTTTAGACCTTTCCTATCTATTGATTTTATAAGAGTTTTATGTTTAAATTTTTCTTTTGAATTTCTCACCTTGTTTAATAATATAGATAAATATTCCTTTGCTTCTATTTTCTCTTTTGGAAATCTTAAATTATCATCCAAAACATCTATATTATCTTTACCTGGATCATATTCTTCACCAAAATAATTTAACAAAAACTTTCTTCTAGATATTGATGATTCGGCATAAGCCATCATCTCCCCTAATAACATTAAAGAGACTTCTCTATCAGAAGTATTTTTTTTTGAAAAAAGCTTTTCCAACTTTTCCACATCATCATAACTATAGTAAAGAATGCAGATTCCTTCTCCCCCATCTCTTCCAGCTCTTCCAGTTTCCTGGTAATAACCTTCAATGCTTTTAGGAATATCATAATGGATTACAAACCTAACATCTGGTTTATCAATTCCCATTCCAAAAGCAATTGTGGCAACTATTACATCACATTCATCCTTTAAAAATTTATCTTGATTTTTATCTCTTATTTTCTTATCAAGTCCTGCATGATAAGGAAGACTTTTAATTCTATTAATATTTAATAGTTCTGAAAGTTCCTCAACTTGTTTTCTAGAAAGACAATATATAATTCCAGATTTATTTTTATTGCTATTAATGAATTTTATTAAATCTAAGTTAGTTTCATTCGATTTAGATCGAATTTCATAATAAAGATTAGGTCGATTAAATGATGATTTATAAACCTTTCCATTATCAATTTTTAAATTTTTTATTATCTCATCTTGAACTTTGGGAGTTGCTGTTGCTGTTAGTGCAATTATGGTAATATCTGGCTTTATTTGATCAAAGATTTCTCTTATTTTCCTGTATTCCGGTCTAAAGTCATGACCCCATTCAGAAATACAATGAGCCTCATCAATAGCCAAAAAGGAGATTGAAGATTTACTTAAAAAGGCTATTGTCTCTTTTTTTGTTAAGGTTTCAGGAGCAATAAATACAATCTTTGTTTTACCATTAGTAATATCACTTTTGACTTCTTCTATTTGATTTTTTGTTAAAGAAGAATTTAAAACATGTGCAATAGATTCATCGGAATTATTCCCTATAATTAAATCTACTTGATTTTTCATAAGTGCTATCAAGGGAGAAATGACTATAGCGATTCCATCAAGATATAAAGCTGGGAGTTGGTAGCAAAGCGACTTACCTCCACCAGTGGGAAGGATTACAAAAGAATGATTGCCGTTAATTAAATTATTAATTATTGGTTCTTGAAGGTTTTTAAAGGACGAGAAACCAAAATTTTCTTTTAATTTAATTTTTAGATTATTCAAATCAAATGTTTCTAAATTTTATAAATTTGCACTATATACAATTTAAAATAAAAAACTCATTTTGACTAATTCGACAGATATAAAAAAAATTGCATTAGATACTTTAGCTTTAGAATCAAGTTCCATAAAAAATCTTTCAAAAGCTATAGACGATAATTTTGTTAAAATAGTTGAAACTTTATTTAAGTCAACAGGAAAAATAGTCCTAACAGGAATTGGAAAAAGTGCAATCATTTGCATGAAAATTTCTGCAACTCTAAATTCAACAGGTTCTAAATCTACTTTTCTTCATTTAGGTGATGCTTTCCATGGAGATTTAGGTGTTATTGATAAAAATGATATAATCATATGTTTGTCTAAAAGCGGCAAATCCGAAGAAATAAAAACACTTAGTAATTTTATAAAAATGTCTGGAAATACTCTAATAGGGGTTTCATGTAATGATAATTCATTACTTAAAAATATTTCAGATATGTTTATTTTAACTGAAATAGAGAAAGAGGCTTGTCATAATAACTTGGCGCCAACTACTAGTTCTTCATGTCATCTAGCTATTGGTGATGCTATTGCTATGAGCCTTCAATATATAAAGGGATTTACCCCTGATGATTTTAGTAATTTTCATCCATCTGGTTATCTTGGTAAAAAATTGACTCTTAAAGTTGATGATTTAATTGATACAAAAAGAATACCGACTGTTAGAATAGAATCTAATATTGAAGAAGTTATAACTGAAATCTCAACTAAAATGTATGGGGTTACTGCTGTTATTTCTAATGATAAAATAATTGGAGTGATAACTGATGGTGATATAAGAAGGGTTTTAGAAAAAAAAGTTGACATCTATAATCTGAAAGCTTCTGATATAATGAGTAATAAACCAAAATTTATTGGAATCAATTCATTAGCTATTGATTCTTTAAGGCTTATGAAAAAAAATAAAATAAGTCAACTACTTGTTTTAGATGAGGCAGAAAAATATGTTGGAGTTATTCATTTTCTTGATTTAATTAAAGAAGGAATTGATAATGAGTAATTATAAAGACATGACTTTTCTTGATCATCTAGAAGAATTAAGGTGGCATCTAATTAGGTCTTTTATAGCAATTCTAATCCTTGCATCTTTAGCTTTTCTTGCTAAAGAATTCATTTTTGATACTATTATTTTTGGACCAAAAAAAGGGGATTTTATAAGCTATGAAATATTGTGCTCAATATCACAGTCTATAGGTCAAGGGGATGCTTTTTGTTTTAACGAACTCCCTTTCAGAGTTCAAAGCAGAACTGTATCAGGACAGTTTTCAGCACATCTTTGGACATCAATTTTAGCTGGTTTTATTGTTTCATTTCCATATATTATTTGGGAATTTTGGAGATTCATAAGTCCTGGGATGTATAAGAATGAAAAAGACGGAGCAAAAGGATTTATTTTTATATCATCATTACTTTTTTTTATTGGAGTTCTGTTTGGATACTATATAGTTACCCCACTATCAATAAATTTCCTTGGAAATTATACAATAAGCAATGAAGTGTTTAATGATTTTGATTTGGCAAGTTATGTTGGATTATTAAGATCATCTGTTTTAGCATCTGGAATAATCTTTGAATTACCAATTATAATTCATTATTTAACTAAAGTTGGTATTGTAACTCCTGATTTTTTGAGAAAAAACAGAAAGTTTGCTTTAGTGCTTGTACTTAGTTTATCTGCTATTATTACACCTCCTGATATTGCAAGTCAAATAATAGTTAGTATTCCAATATTAGTTTTGTATGAAATAAGTATAATTATTTCAAAAATTGGTTTTAAAAAATTAAATAATTGATATTTGTCATATGATCTTAAAAGCAAATGGAATTTCTAAATCATATAAAGGGAAAAAAGTTGTAAATAAAGTTTCTGTTCAGGTTAGCCAGGGAGAAATTATAGGCCTACTTGGCCCTAATGGAGCAGGAAAAACAACATCTTTCTATATGATAGTAGGTATCATTAAACCTGAAGAAGGAGAAATATACCTAGATAATGAGAGAATATCATCCTATCCGATGTATAAAAGAGCACAAAAAGGTATTGGTTACCTAGCTCAAGAAGCATCTGTTTTTAGAAAGCTTTCAGTTGAAGAAAATATACTTAGTATTCTTCAATTTACAGAGCTTTCAAAAGGTGAACAAAAAGAAAGAACAGAATCGCTTATGGAAGAATTTGGATTAACTCATTTAAGAAATAACAGAGGAGATCTTTTATCCGGGGGGGAGAGAAGAAGAACAGAAATTGCTAGAGCTCTTGCAACAGACCCTAAATTTCTTCTATTAGATGAACCATTTGCAGGAGTAGACCCAATTGCAGTAGAAGACATTCAATCAATTATTTCAATTCTAAAGAAAAAGAACATTGGGATTTTAATAACAGATCACAATGTACAAGAAACATTAGCTATAACAGATAAAACTTATCTTATGTTTGAAGGAAAAATATTATTAGAAGGAGTTCCTGAAAAATTAGCTGAAGATGAGATGGTAAGAAAAGTATATTTAGGAAAAAACTTTGAATTTAAAAGGAAAAAACTTTAATAATTTTATAAAAAACAGACCATAGATTTCTTATAATGTTTAGTAATAAGTATATCAATATAATTATTGTAAAACCTCCTAAATTAAAATAGGAATAGAGATAAGAATTAGCAGTATTTGATAACCATTAGATTGAAAATCTTTAAATGAAACTTTTCTAAACACACTTTAAATTATGTCAATATTATTAGCATCAACTGACTTTTGGGAGGATATGGAGGTCTGGTCAAAGGGTCTTCAATTGGCTATGCCAGATATGGATGTAAAGGTCTATCCTGATGATGGTGACGTGAATGAGGTTGAGTTTGCAGTAGTCTGGAAACATCAGCGTGGCATTTTAAAAAGATATCCTAATTTAAAGGCTATTCTCTCTTTAGGTGCAGGGGTTGACCATATTATGAGTGACCCTGATTTGCCTAAAGGATTACCTATAGTTCGTCTGGTTGATAAAAAATTAACCCATGAAATGTGTCTTCATTCATTGCACTGGGTATTACATTTTCATAGTGACCAGTACCTTTATAGAATTCAACAATCTAATCGCCAGTGGATCCAGCAAAGCTCTATTCAGACCGAGGATCGAACAATTGGCATTATGGGTTTAGGAAATATTGGCAGAAGTATTGGTGAATTATTAGTCACTCAATGCTTTAATGTAATAGGCTGGGGTGCCAATAAAAAGGCACCACTCGAGGACATTAAATATTACTATGGTAAAGAGCAGCTTGGCGATTTCCTAAGTAAGACAGACATATTAATCAACGTCCTTCCATTGACTGAAAATACTACTAATATTCTTACACAGAAGGAGCTTGAGTTTCTTCCTAAAGGCTCATTTATTATTAATATTGGAAGAGGTGGAATTATTAACGAGCAAGACTTATTATTTCTATTAGATAGTGGTCATATTGCTGCAGTCGCTTTGGATGTTTTTGCAGAAGAGCCGTTGCCAGAAAATAATTCATTTTGGAGCCACCCTTCTGTTTACATTACGCCTCATATTGCGGGACAAAGTAATCCAAATTCTGCATCAAAAACTATTGCTGAAAATATTCATCGTATTCAGAAAGGAGAATTGCCATATCCTATATATAACAAGACCAATGGCTATTAATCTCTTTCCCTTGCGATTTCTTACTCTGGAGTTTTATAAATGAACGACACCAAAAACTTTGAATTTAAAAGGAAAAAACTTTAATAATTTCCTAAAAAACAGACCATAGATTTCTTATAATGTTTAGTAATAAGTATATCAATATAATTATTGTAAAACCTCCTAAATTAAAATAAATTAAAATAGGAATAGAGATAAGAATTAGCAGTATTTGATAAACATTAGATTGAAAATCTTTAAATATAGCCTTAAAAGAAAATAACCTGAATGGTGAATTCATAAGAATTACAGAAGAGATAACTGATCCAATTAAAAAGTAGTTATTAAGAAAAATTTCTTTTGAATCAATTAATATATCTGAATTAATTAACACAGGTAATGAAGCAAAGAAGATTGCATTTGCTGGTGTTGGCAAACCAATAAACTCATCACTTCTAGTTAAAGTATTATATTTTGATAATCTAATTGCAGACGCTATAGTAATAAGGAAGCCTATAAAAGAGATTGGTGATAAACTAAATATTAAATCATACCCGAAAGCATAAACCTCAAAATCAAATACTTTATTTCCAGATAATTTGAAAAGCTGATATACTATAATCCCAGGAACAACTCCACTAGTAATAACATCTGTTATTGAGTCAAGATGTTTTCCAAAATTGGTAACAGCATCAAGAGCTCTAGCAGCTAGGCCATCAAGAAAATCAAAAAAAACCCCTAAACAAACTAATATTAAAACTGCTTCAAATTGAAATTGAAAAGCTAAAGCTATTGCTAAACAACCACAAACTAAATTTAATATTGTCAGAAAAGATGGAATTATTTTTTTCATTAGAAGAATTGATTGTCAATTTATAAAAAAATTGTAATATTAAGCCTTCAAATAAAAATTAAAATATATTAATTTGACTAGGCACTTATCATTCGCAATATTATCTGGAATCCTTATGGGATTTGCTTGGCCTACTAATGGTTTTACTCCTTTAGTTTTCTTTGGACTGGTTCCCCTTTTACTTATTGAAGACTTTATTATTAGAGATAATCTGGGTAAAAAAAACTTAAGAATTTTATTCTATTCAGTTACAGCATTTCTTACATGGAATATAATTACAACATGGTGGATTATTAATTCAAGTCTACTTGGTGTTATTATTGCTAATATTGTAAATACTTCACTTTATACAGTAATATTTATATTATATAGTTTATTAAAGAGAAAGTTGGGTGTCAATGCTGGGATAATATTTTTAATTACATTTTGGATTTCAATTGAGAAGTTTCATTTAAACTGGCAATTTTCATGGCCATGGTTGAATTTAGGTAATGTTTTTTCAGAAAGAATTGATTGGATTCAATGGTATGAGTATACTGGTGTATTTGGAGGGACATTATGGGTTCTACTATCCAATTGTTTTCTATTTAAATTAATTAGACAGTATGATTCAAGTCCTTGCCCATCAGCTATTAGATCAGTAAAATATTACTCAACTGCTTTATGGGGAACTTTAATCTTAATAATAACACCTATTGTAATATCATTATTAATGAATAATAAATATATAGTTGAAGATGAGTTTAAGGTAATGTTAACTCAGCCTAATATTGATCCATGGGATGCTAAATTTGTTAAAACAAATACCAATTTAGATTTTTTCAAAGTTCTTAAAGATCTTAGTGAAAATGAACTAACAAATCAATATGACTTTTTAGTTGCACCTGAGACCTATTTTGCTGAAGGAATTGGTGAAAATGTTGATTACTTTCAATACTCTAAACTATCTGACACTATTAATAGTTTTTTGAAAAAATTCCCAAATACAAATTTTATTTCTGGAATTTCTTTATATAAAACCTATCTAAATGAAGAAAAAAGCCCTACTAGATCAGCTAATAAAATAAGAGATAATATATGGATTGATTATTATAATTCTGCTATTAACTTATCTAGTTCAGAACAATTTGAATTTAATCATAAAACAAAATTAGTTGCTGGTGCTGAATTTATGCCCTATAAATGGATTTTGGAACCCATTATTGGTAATTTAATGCTTGACCTGGGCGGAACAATAGTTTCAAAGGCAAGTCAGCCCATATCTGAGCTAAATGTATTTGAACATTCAACAAAAGATTTAAAAACTATACCAATAATTTGTTATGAGACAATATATGGTGAATTTGTATCAAATTACACAAATAAAGGAGCAGATTTCATTACAATCATTAGTAATGATGCATGGTGGGGTAATACAGCTGGTCACAAGCAATTACATAGCTATGCTAGATTAAGAGCCATAGAAAACAGGAGATATATTGTTAGAAGTGCAAACTCTGGGATTTCATCAATAATTAATCATAAAGGCGAAATTATATCGACATTACCATATGGTGAATATGGAATTTTAACTGGTACAGCAAAAAAAGTTTCAGGTAAAACCTTTTATAATATATATGGTGACTTTATAGCTAGAATTTCAATTTTTATTTCAATATCAATGTTATTTATATTTTTTGTTAAGTTAAATAAATGACTTTTTGTTTGGTTATTTTAAGTAATCCCATATTTTTGCACAAATAAAAACCAAAGATGTATTGGACATTAGAACTAGCATCTTTTTTAAGTGATGCCCCATGGCCAGCTTCAAAAGATGAATTAATTGACTTTTCAATAAGAACTGGAGCACCTCTTGAGGTTGTTGAAAATCTACAAACTCTTGAAGATGAAGGTGATATTTATGAGTCAGTTATAGAAATATGGCCTGATTATCCTACAGATGATGACTATCTTTGGAATGAGGATGAATATTAATTCCTTTTCTCTATAAGTTTATTGGGTTTTTTTAAATAAATTTGAAAAAAAAACTGTGTCTATACTTAACTCAATTTTAAAAGTTTTTTTAGGCGATAAGGCAGGTAAAGACTTAAAAAAAATTACTCCCTTAGTAGATAAAATCAATAATTATTATATCAGTCTTGAAAAGATGTCAAATGACTCTTTGAGAGATAAAACAAATTCATTTAAAAAGAAAATTTTTGATAATACCTCAAAAACTAGAAATAACATTGATGAGTTAAATAAAAAAATTATTAATGAATCTTCATTTATTGAGAAAGAAAAACTTTTTCAAGAAGTTGAAACTCTTGAATTAGAATTAAAGAATATAAAAAGAAATGTGTTAAATGAAATCTTACCAGAAGCATTTGCTGTTGTAAAAGAAACTGCAAGAAGATTTGTTGAAAATACTGAGATTGAGGTTAAAGCAACCGATTTTGATAAAAAAATATCAAGCACTAAATCCTACATAAAAGTTAAAAGTGAAAAAGCTACATGGACAAATTCCTGGGATGCTGCAGGTAAAAATGTTTTATGGGACATGATCCATTACGATGTTCAATTAATTGGAGGTGTTGTTCTTCACCAAGGTAAAATTGCTGAAATGCAAACTGGAGAGGGTAAAACAGTAGTATCTACTCTTCCAGTTTATTTAAATGCGCTTACAGGAGATGGGGTTCATTTGGTTACAGTAAATGATTATTTAGCTAGAAGAGATAGTGCATGGATGGGTCCAATTTTTGAATTCCATGGTCTCAGTGTAGAATGTATTGATGACTATAAACCAAATAGTCCTGAAAGAAAAAGAGCATATGAAGCAGATATTACTTATGGAACAAATAATGAATTTGGATTTGACTATCTAAGAGATAATATGTCTCATAATTTAGATGATATAGTTCAAAGAAGACATAATTATGCAATAGTTGATGAGGTTGATTCTGTTTTAATAGATGATGCTAGAACGCCCCTTATAATTTCTGGACCTACAAAAGAAGAAAATAGACAGGAATTTGACAACTTAAAACCTAAAATTCAAAAACTAGTCTCTTTACAAAAAACATACTTATCACAAACACTTGCAGAATCAAAAAAATTAATTGAAGATTCAAATAATGAGGACGGAGGATTTCTTTTATATAGAGTATTTAGAGGTTTACCTAAAACCAAGGCTTTAATTAAGTTTTTAAGTGAAGATGGTATTAAGCAGATACTTCAGAAAAATGAGAACTTCTTTATGCAGGACAATAATAGGGAAATGCCTCAGATTGACAAAGAACTTTATTTTACTATAGATGAAAAAATTAATCAAATAGATTTAACTGATAAAGGAATAGAAACTATATCTACAGATCTAGATGATAAAGATTTCTTTGTTTTACCAGATATTGCTACTGCAATTGCAACAATTGAAAAGAAAGGTTTAAGCAAAGAAGATGAGGTTGAAGGAAAAAATAAACTCTTTCAAGACTTTAATATCAAAAGTGAAAGGATTCATACTTTAAATCAATTACTTAAAGCATATACTTTATTTGAAAAGGATATTGAATACGTTGTTATGGAGAATAAAGTTATGATTGTTGATGAACAAACGGGAAGAATCATGGACGGTAGAAGATATTCTGATGGTCTACATCAGGCTATAGAAGCAAAAGAAAACGTTAAAATAGAAGCTGCAACCCAAACCTTTGCAACTGTAACACTTCAGAATTACTTTAGATTATATGATAAACTCTCAGGTATGACCGGAACAGCAATAACAGAAGCTGGTGAATTTTGGGAAATTTATGAACTAGATGTTATTGAAATACCAACAAATAGACCAGTAACTAGAAAAGATTCTAATGATTTCGTTTATAAAACTAAAAGAGAGAAATACAATGCAATAATTCAGGAAGTGATTAACTTAAGAAATGAAAAAAGGCCTGTTTTAATAGGTACAACATCAGTTGAAATTTCAGAACTTTTAAGTAAGATGCTTAATAGGAATAATGTAAATCATAATGTCTTAAATGCAAAATTGCATAAAAAAGAAGCAGATATAGTAGCTGAGGCAGGTAAACCAGGAATAGTTACAATTGCAACAAATATGGCTGGAAGAGGAACTGATATTAAATTAAGCAAAGATGTTATTGATTCTGGAGGATTAGCAATTATCGGAACGGAGAGACATGATTCAAGAAGAGTTGATCGACAGTTAAGAGGACGATCAGGAAGACAAGGAGATCCAGGAAGTTCACAATTTTTTGTTTCATTTGAAGATAATTTAATGAGACTCTTTGGAAGTGAAAGAGTCGCAAAAGTAATGGATCGAATGGGCTTACAAGAAGGAGAGAATATACAACATTCAATGGTTACTAAAACTATTGAGAGAGCACAAAAGAAAGTTGAAGAAAATAATTTTGGAATTAGAAAAAGACTTCTTGAATATGATGATGTTATGAATTCTCAAAGAACAATAATTTATACTTTAAGAAAAAATGCATTAAAAGGAGAAAAATTGAAAATTGATATTTCTAATATGCTATATGATACAGTTCAAGAAATTGTAGTTTCTAATAAAGAAACGAATAATTATAAAAACTTTGATTTTGACTTAATAACAAATTTTTCTGTGACATCTCCGATAAGTGAAGAAGATTTTAATAATAAAGATGACTCTGAAATTATTGAGATATTATATAAAAATCTTTCAGATTATTATGAAAGAAAAAAAGAGATAAATAAAGAACTTGCATTCCCTGTTATTAAAAATGTTTTTGAAAATAAGGGGAATAATTATAAAAGAATTGTAGTTCCTTTTACTGATGGAGCCAAAGTGATAAATATTTCTACAGATCTGGAAGAATCATTTGAATCAAAATGTAAAACCCTAATCGATGATTTTGAAAAAAACATATCTCTTGCAATAATAGATGATAAATGGAAAGACCATCTTAAAAAAATGGATGAATTAAAACAATCTGTTCAACTTGCTGTTCATGAACAAAAAGATCCTCTTCTTATATATAAATTTGAAGCTTATGAATTGTTTAAAAATATGATTCTAATTCTTAACAAAGAATTATTGTCATTTTTATTTAAAGGTTCATTACCAAATAATGAGAATAATATTAAAGAGGCAACACAACCTAATAAACATAGAAACTACAGAACTACCAAAGATGAAACATTAAATACTGATGAAATGGCTCAAAAAGCTAAACAAGTTGGATCTAGTGTTAGTCAATCATCGCAAAAGGTAGAAACTATAGTTAGAGATATTCCAAAAATCGGAAGAAATGAAATTGTTGAAATAAAAAATACTAATTCAGGAGAAATCAAGAAACTAAAGTTTAAAAAAGCACTAAGTCTATTACAATCAGGCGATTGGATAGTTAATCAATAAGGCTAAATAAAAAAATACATATATCTTAAAAATAAATACCTAATTTATTTGATTTCAACAATTTTTACTATTCTATATTGTCATATCAATAATAATTAAATTTAAAGGTGATTTAATTTTATTGAAAATTTAATTGGTTTTCTATAATCCTTATTTTTTTATTTAAAAAAACCAAATGAAGCCAAAAAAACAAGGACTTTACAATCCAGAATTTGAACATGATAATTGCGGAGCTGGTTTTATTTGTAGTCTTAAAGGAGTTAAAACTAATCTAATAATAAGTAATGCACTTGATGTTTTATCATGTCTTGAACATAGAGGTGCAGTTAGTGCTGATGGAAGAACTGGAGATGGTGCGGGGATATTAATTGAAATTCCTCATGTATTTTTTTCAAAACAATGTGATTTTGAATTACCAGTTGAAACAGAGTATGCCGTTGGAATGTTATTCTTACCTCAGAAAAAAACTCAAGCAAATCAATGTATTAATATTTTTCAAAATGAAATAAAAAGACAGTCTTTAAAGATCTTAGGATGGAGGGATGTGCCTGTAAATTCAAAAGTAGTAGGATCTATCGCAAGTAAAAATCAACCAGTAGTTAGACAAGTTTTTATTGGAAAAGAAGATGAAAAACAGTCAGAGAAAAGCTTTAATATTAAATTGTTTGTTGCAAGAAAAATTTCTGAAAATAGAATTTACTCATCTGAACTTACTCAAAAAAATTATTTCTACTTTTCTAGCTTAAGCACAAGGACTATAATCTATAAAGGTTTGTTAATACCTGAAGACATAAAAAGATTTTATATAGATCTTACAAACCCTGATCTTGTTACTAAACTAGCCCTAGTACATCAAAGGTTTGCTACAAATACTTTTCCAACCTGGGATTTAGCTCAACCATTTAGATATATGTGCCATAATGGCGAAATTAATACTTTAAAAGGAAATGTAAGTAGAATGATGACAAGGGAAGAGTTATTGCAATCAGAATTTATTGATGATGAAGATATGAAAAAAATATTCCCAATAATTCTTTCTGAAAAATCAGATTCAGCTTGTTTGGATATGGTACTTGAATTATTATTAATAACAGGAAGATCGCTTCCTGAAGCAATGATGATGTTAGTGCCAGAAGCTTGGGAGAAACATAAATCCATGGATGAATCTAAAAAAGCCTTTTATAAGTTTAACAGCTGCATTATGGAACCTTGGGATGGCCCTGCCTCTATACCATTTACTGATGGAACATATATTGGGGCTTTATTAGACAGGAATGGTCTTAGACCATCAAGATATTCAGTTACTAAAGATGGTTATGTTATAATGTCTTCCGAAACAGGAGTAGTAGATATAAAAGCGGATAACATTCTATCTCATGGGAGATTAGAACCTGGAAAAATGTTTTTAGTAGATATGGAAAAAGGCAGAATAGTCAAAGATGAGGAAATTAAGTCAACAATTTCTAAAATGTATCCATATAAAAAATGGAATACAAATAATATTCTACCCTTAAGTAGAGTTCCATATACTGGAAACCGAACACCTGAAGAAAAACTTAATCTAGAGACAAGATTAAAAATCTTTGGATATACACAAGAAGATTTTAAGAAAATAATTATTCCAATGTGCCAAAATGCTAAAGAACCTATTGGTTCAATGGGAACAGATACTCCATTAGCAGTATTATCAAAAAAACCACAGTTCTTATATAATTATTTTAAGCAACTTTTTGCTCAAGTTACAAACCCACCTTTAGATGGAATTAGAGAAGAGATAGTTACTGATACAAGTTTATCACTTGGGAGTAATAGTAATTTATTTGATTTCTCTGAAAAACATGCAATAAATTTAATTATAAACAACCCTATTATCTCAAATGAAGATCTTGATAAAATTAAATATATAGAACATACAAATTTTAAAGCTGCATCTATTTTTACTCTATATAATAAAAACAAAGGACATAATGGAATTGAAGAATCATTAAATAAAATTGTATATGATGTTGAAAATCATATAGATAAGGGGGTTAATATTATAATTCTAAGTGATAGAAATACAAGCAAAAAGAATTCTCCTATCCCAATGTTATTAGCTTGTTCATTTGTTCATCATAGTATGATAAAGAAAAACAAAAGATCGAAATTTGGAATCATTATAGAATCTGCAGAACCTAGAGAGCCGCACCACTTCGCAATGCTATTTGGATATGGAGCCAGTGCTATCAATCCATACTTAGTTAATGAGATTATTCATTATCATCATAAAATGGATTTTTTAAAAGGTGTGACTATAAATAAAGCAATAGTTAATTATAATGATGCTATAGCAAAAGGGATCTTAAAAATTATGAATAAAATTGGAATCTCAACTCTTAATTCATATCGAGGTTCTCAAATTTTTGAGGCTTTAGGTCTAAAATCTAATTTTGTGAATAAATATTTTAATAACACCCCTTCACGTATTGAGGGTATTGGTTTATATGTATTGGAGAAAGAAATTACAGCAAGAATGAATAATGCCTTTAATAAAAAAAATGATTTTTCATCTATAGAAATTGGAGGAGACTACAGGTGGAGAAGAGATGGTGAAGCTCATATGTTAAACCCAAAAACTATATCAAAACTGCAAGAATCTGTTCGAACAGAAAAATATGAAATTTATAAAGAATATTCAGATCTTATAAATAAACAGAGTGAACAATATATGACTATAAGAGGTTTACTAAAATTTATAGATTATGATCCAATACCAATTGAAGAAATTGAACCTTGGACAGAGATTGTTAAACGATTTAAAACTGGTGCAATGTCTTATGGATCTATAAGTAAGGAGGCTCATGAAAATTTAGCTATAGCTATGAATAGAATTGGAGGAAAAAGTAATTCTGGAGAAGGTGGAGAAGACTCAAGTAGATTTTTCAGAGATCATAATGGAGACTCGAAAAATAGTTCTATTAAACAGGTAGCTTCAGGAAGGTTTGGAGTTAGCTCCTATTATTTAACTCATGCAGATGAAATTCAAATAAAAATGGCACAAGGCGCCAAACCGGGAGAAGGTGGGCAATTACCAGGATTAAAAGTAAATCCCTTAATTGCAAAAGTTAGAAATTCAACTCCATATGTTGGTCTAATTTCTCCACCTCCGCACCATGATATTTATTCCATAGAAGATTTAGCCCAACTTGTTTTTGATTTAAAAAATGCAAATAGAAAAGCCAGAATAAATGTAAAACTAGTTTCTGAGGTTGGAGTTGGAACAATTGCTGCTGGGGTTGCAAAAGCAAAAGCTGATGTTATTCTAATTTCTGGTTATGATGGTGGCACAGGAGCATCACCTTTGACATCACTTAAGCATGCGGGGTTACCTTGGGAGCTAGGAATAGCAGAAGCTCAACAAACATTAGTTTTGAATAATTTAAGAGGAAGAGTTATAATTGAGTGTGATGGACAATTAAAGACAGGACGAGATGTTGCTATTGCATGTCTTTTAGGTGCTGAAGAATTTGGATTTTCTACTGCCCCACTTGTAGCCTCAGGATGTATAATGATGAGAGCTTGTCATCTAAACTCTTGTCCTGTTGGAATTGCTACACAAAACCCTGAATTAAGAAAAAATTTCAAAGGAAAACCAGAGCATGTAATTAACTTCATGTATTTTGTTGCTGAGGAATTAAGAGAAATTATGGCAAATTTAGGGTTTAGATCAATTGATGAAATGATTGGTAAAAGTGAAAAGCTATCAATCAAAAAAGGAATTGATGATTATAAATTAAAAGGTATTGACTTATCAAATATTCTTCATAAGCCATCTGTAGAAAATAATATATCAATAAAGAATACTGAAAAACAAGATCATAAACTAAATAATGTACTGGACTTTAAAATTTTAAAATCTGCTAAACTATCTATTGAGAAGAGAATTAAAATATACCTGGATTTTAAAATTAAGAATACTGATAGAGCTGTTGGGGCAATAATTAGCAATGAAATATCAAAGATATATGGCGAAAAAGCACTACCAAAGAATACAATAAATTTAAACTTCAGTGGTTCTGCTGGACAAAGCTTTGGAGCTTTTGCCGTCAAGGGTATTAAAATGACTATTAATGGTAATACAAATGATTATTTTGGAAAAGGATTGTCTGGCGGTACATTAATAGTTCGGGTTCCTAAAAAAGCAACATTTAAATCAAATAAAAATATTATTACTGGAAATGTTGCTCTTTATGGCGCTACATCAGGTGAAGCATATATAAATGGAATAGCAGGTGAAAGATTTTGTGTTAGAAATTCTGGTGTTAATGCAGTTGTTGAAGGAATTGGTGATCATGGATGTGAATATATGACTGGTGGAATAGTAGTAATTCTTGGATCAATTGGAAGAAATTTTGCTGCTGGAATGAGTGGTGGAACATCATACATATTTATAGATTCAAATTTTGATGAAAGGAATTTTAATATGGAGATGATTGAATTTGAAAAAATGGAAAACCATGATTTCGATATATTGAAAAAATTAATTGAAAATCATTACTCAAACACAAATAGTAAAGTTGCTGAAGATATTATTAAGGATTGGAGTAAAACAAAAAACATGTTCGTTAAAATTATGCCAACAGAGTTTAAAGCTGCTTTAGAAAAACTTGCTAAAGAAAAAATCACTCAATTAATTAACTAATTTAATTATGGGGAAATTAAATGGATTTACTGAATACTCAAGATTAAGTGAAAAATATTTTCCTGTAAATAGGCGAATTAAAAATTATAAGGAGTTTACTATAAAGCCTAAAACAACTGAATTAAAGAATCAAGCTGCAAGATGTATGGATTGTGGCGTTCCATTTTGTCATAGTGGATGTCCATTAGGTAATTTAATCCCGGATTTTAATGACTTAGTATTAAACAATAAATGGAAGGAAGCTCTAGATATTCTTCATTTAACCAATAATTTTCCTGAGTTTACTGGTAGATTATGTCCAGCTCCATGCGAAGCTGCTTGTGTATTAGGTATTATTGATCCTCCTGTTTCAATTGAAATGATTGAGAAATATATAGTTGAAAAGGGATTTTCAGAAGGATGGATAAAGCCCGTTATCCCAAGGAATAGAACTGGAAAGAAAATTGCTATAGTAGGCTCTGGTCCAGCAGGACTTGCAGCTGCACAGCAATTAAATTCTGTTGGTCATGATGTAACAGTTTTAGAAAGAGATAATAAAATTGGAGGACTACTTAGGTATGGTATCCCTGATTTTAAACTAGAGAAAAAAATAATTGACAGAAGAATTAATTTACTAAAAAAAGAGGGCATTAATTTTAAATGTAAAATAGAGGTAGGTAAAACAAAATCCCTAAAAGATCTTGAATCAACTTATGACATTATACTATTATGTACTGGTTCGACAATTAAAAGAGAATTAGAAATAGAAGGAGCTTATTTAAAAGGAGTTGAGCAAGCTATGGATTTTCTAACATATAATAATAAATATGTTGACGGTCAAATAGACAGTTTCTCAAATAAATTTAATTCAAAAGGTAAAAATATTATTGTTATTGGTGGTGGTGATACAGGTTCAGACTGTATTGGAACATCAAACAGACATGGAGCAAAAAAAATAATAAATTTTGAAATTGCAAAAAAACCACCTATATCAAGAAATGATAAAAATCCATGGCCACATTGGCCTTTTACTTTTAAAACTTCTAGTTCACATGAAGAAGGAGTTCATAGAGAGTGGGGCATCTTAGCAAAGAGATTTATTGGAGATAAAAATGGAAACCTTATAGGACTTGAAACTGCTAATGCTGAATTTGATAAAAAAACAATGAAATTCCAGGAATTAAAAAATACAAGCAAAGTTTGGAATTGTGACATGGCAATATTAGCATTAGGATTTATAGGTCCAGAACAAAATCTTTCACAAAAATTAAATATTGGATTAAACAATAGAGGAAATATAGACTGTAATAGTAGCTATCAAACAAAAAAAAATAATATTTTTATAGCTGGTGATTGTAAACGTGGGCAATCTTTAATTGTTTGGGCGATTTCTGAGGGTAGAGAAGCAGCATATTATATAGATAAATACCTAATGGGGACTTCAAGTTTACCAACAAAAAAGATTGAAAAAGATCTTTAATCCTTATTAACTACTATCACCTTTAATTATGGAAAAGAATAGTAGAATAGATTACCTAATTATATCTTCAGCATACCCATACAGAGGAGGTATCTCAGATTCAACTCATTCATTAGTTAATGAAATGTCAAACCAAAATATTAATTGTGAAGTATGGACATTTAAGCTCCTCTATCCGAAATTATTTTTTCCTGGCAAAACACAATATAGTAAAGAAGTATTTAAATCAAATTTTAAAATACTAAGAGAAATAAATACGCTAAATCCAATTAATTGGATTATAACAGCCAGAAAGATCAATAAAATAGGTCCAAAAAAAATCATATTTAGATACTGGACACCATTGCTATCACTAGCATACTTTAGCATCTCTTGTATTTTAAAAAATAAAATAAAAGTTATAGGTTTGGTTGATAATTGGTCAGGTCATGAAACAATTTTCTTTGAAAATATTTTTAGAACCCTTTTTCTAAAAAGTTGTGATGAGTTTATTTCATTTTCAGATAATGTAGGAGATAACTTAAAAAACAATACTAATAAAAGTGTTCTGTCTTTATTTCACCCTATTAATTTTCATCTTCCAGAAAAGATTTCTAAAGATGAAGCTTTAAAGAATCTTAATATTCCTATGAATCAATATATTCTTTTTGTTGGCTTAATTAGGAAATACAAAGGGGTTGATAAATTAATTAAGGCATTTCATTATTTGTCAAAGGAAAAAAAAGATTTAAAACTTATTATCGCAGGAGAGTTTTATGATAATATTTTACTATACAAAAAATTAATTAATAGAAAGAATATTTCTGATAAAGTTATTATCGATAATAATTTTTTAACATCTAATAAAATAAGAGATTATATCTGTGTAAGTGATACAGTTATACAACCCTATAATAAAGCCAGTCAAAGCGGAATAACACCTGTAGCATATTTTTATGACAAGCCACTAGTTGTTTCTAATATAAAAGGTTTAAAAGAAACTATAATTAAAGATCAATCTGGAGAGGTATTTGATGAAACAGTTGTTAATCTTGCTACAGCAATAAAAAATTGTCTTAATCCAGAATCTAATAGAAATTATTCAAACAACATATATAAATCAAAAAGAAAATATAGTTGGTCAAAATTTGTTAAAAAACTCTTAGGTTTAAAAAACTGGTAAACCAAAATTTTTGCATATCCTTAAAATCATATAGATTAAATTTTCAAATTTTAAGAATCATGATATTCAAATTATTAATTTGACAAAAATGAAAAAATTTCCGTTTTAAAATTTTTTACTGCCTTTTAAAAAAAGAATGTTTGAAGTATTAAATTATTTTATTATGGAAAAATTCAAGAAAATTTTATTTACGCTATTGCTTTCAATAGCATTTTTTACCTCTCCTCAAAAAGCAATCGCACAAGACTTTGGAGCTGATGTTGTTAGCTCATATGTCTGGAGAGGAACACAATTTGGTTCTGGAGCTCATGTACAGCCATACATGGAATTAGGATCAGGTAACCTTACAGCAGGAGTTTGGGGTAGTTTTCCAACATCTGCAAATGGTGGTGGAGATGAACTTGACCTTTATTTAGGTTATGATTTTGGTCCATTTGCTTTAACAATAACAAATTATACTTTTCCAGTTGGAGGAGGTATGTATAGTGATGGTGAAGGATTATTTAATGGCGATTATACAGAAGTAAGCGCATCAACATCAATAGTGGGCGTTGACTTATCTGCTGGTTATTTTACTGGTGTAGAAGCTTTATATATTGAGATTGGCTTTAACGCAGGACCTGTTGATATAGCTGTTGGATATGGTAATGATAAAGCCGATCCTTGGTATGCTAATGGTGGAAGTGGAATTGTAAACATGTCATTTAGTGGTTCAAAAGAGATTAAAGTATCAGATGGATTTTCACTTCCGGTATTTATATCATTTATATATAACCCAAATGCTGAAGCCGCATTCTTAGTTTTCGGATTTAGTCTTTAATTTAGCATTTATATTAAATTATTATAATCATGAAAAAAATAGAAGCAATCATAAGAAAAGCAAAATTTGATGAAGTAGTTGAGGCTCTCCATCAAATTGAAGTTAACTTTTTCTGTTATTGGGATGTAACTGGAAGAGGAAATGAAAAAATTGGAAAAGTATATAGAGGTATTTCATATTCAACAAAAGATATAGAGAGAACCTTATTGTCAATTGTAGTTTCTGATTCATTTGTTGACAAAACAATTAAAGCAATAACAGATTCCGCTGCAACTGGTGAAATTGGTGATGGTAAAATCTTCCTTTATAACTGTGAAGAGGCTTACAGAATTAGAACTGGGGAAACAGGAAACAAATCATTTAATTAAAGAAAAAAATATGGAATTACTTACAACAAATAACTTATGGATGATGCTCTGTGCAGCATTAGTGTTTTTTATGCATTTAGGATTTTCTTTTTTAGAGATTGGTCTTACTAGACAAAAAAACACGATTAATATACTTTTCAAAAATTTCTTCATCATTACGATGGGACTAATTATGTATTGTCTGATTGGTTTTAACCTAATGTATCCAGGTGAGTTTAATATCATAGGAGGAGGATATCTAGGATTTGCTGGATTTGGACTTGATGCAGCAGCGGCTGCAGATTTAACATATAACGAAGGTTATACATATTGGACAGATTTCCTTTTCCAGGGGATGTTTGCAGCAACTGCTGGCACAATTATTTCTGGTGCAGTAGCTGAAAGAATTAAGATTAGCTCATTTATGCTAATCACTTTAATTTATGTATCAATTGTTTATCCTATAGTTGGTTCTTGGCAATGGGGTAGCGGTTTTCTTTCAACTTTAACTGATAATGTAGGGTTTTATGATTTTGCTGGTTCAACTTTAGTTCATTCAGTTGGAGGATGGGGGGCACTTGTAATAATTTATATACTAGGTGCAAGAAAAGGAAAATTTGATAGTGATGGAAAGCCCCAAGCTATTCCTGGATCTAATATTCCACTTTCTGCAGCAGGTGTATTGATTCTGTGGCTAGGTTGGTTTGGATTTAATGGAGGATCTGTTTTATCTGCAGATCCTGCAAATACATCTCTAGTATTAGTTACAACATGTTTAGCTGCTTCTGCAGGTGGCTTTGGAGCTACATTTTTTTCAGGGTTATTATATAAAAATCTTGATATTACAATGTTTATGAATGGTATTCTTGGAGGACTTGTTGGAATTACTGCCGGAGCTGATCAAATGTCACCAACTGATGCAATAATTATTGGTATAATTGGTGGTGTAATTGTTGTTCTAGGAGTTTCCTTATTAGATAAAGCAAAACTAGATGACCCCGTTGGTGCAATTCCTGTTCACTTATTTGCAGGTATATGGGGTACTTTAGCTGTAGGAATATTTGGAGCATCTGCTGGGTTTGATCAATTTATGGTTCAACTTGCTAGTGTTGGAATTGTTGGAATATTTTGTGTAATCTGTACTACTATAATAACACTTTTAATTAAATCAATTGCTGGACTAAGAGTAGCTGAAAAAGAAGAATTAGAAGGATTAGATATTACTGAACATGGAACAGGAGCATATGCTGATTTCGCAATGAAATAAATAATAGTGGTTAAAACTTAATAAATTTTCCACCAACTACTTTACCATGGACTAACCATAAACCATAGATTAGGGAGACAAGAGATTGTCTCCCTTTTTTCGTTAAGATATCTTTAGTTTTATATTAACAATTATAATATCTAAGATTTTAACAAACATAAATGAAGAAAATTGTAATTACAGGTACCGCAATAAAGAATTGTATTAATCCTGAAAACAACAGGAACTATTCAAGAAATATTTCTAATATAAAGAAAAGATATAGCTGGTCAAGATTTGTTAAAGAAATTAATATCTCTTAATTTAATTTGATATACTCTATATAATAATATTCCATTAAGTATTCCAAATAAAGCACCAAATAAAATATCCGAAGGATAGTGAACGCCTAGATATACTCGACTATATGATATCAATATTGCTAGTAAAACAGTAAAACAAATAAGAAATTTTAGTCTTTTTTTATATAATAGACCAAAAAAGATAGCTAGTGAAAATGAGCTTGAAGCATGAGCTGAGAAGAAACTATACTTACCTCCACAAGTCTCTTTTACAAGTCTAACTGAATCCTGAATTATTTCATTATAACATGGTCTTAATCTTTGAAAGGAATCCTTAAAAAGGTTGGCTGTTTGATCTGAAATAGCAATAAGTATAAAAACAAAAAAAAGTAAGTAAACTATTTCTGAGAATTTTACTTTTGAAGAATTATTATAGAAGAAAAAAAAGAATAAAAATAGATAAGGGATAGCATTTGCTTGAACTTCAGATAAATAAACCCATATATAATCATAATTTGAAGTCCCAAGATTATTTAAATAAATAAAAAGTTCAGTATCAAATTTTAAAATTTCTTCAAGCATTGGCTTTAATAAGTTTTTTAGATAAAATGTTAAATCTTAAAAATAAGAATAATGAAGAAGAAAAAAGTCCAGTTAATAAACCAATCCATATTCCAACTATTGATAATTCAGTATAGAATCCAAGGAAATATGATGTCGGAAATCCTAATAACACATAAGAGAAGAAAATAATTAATGCAGGTATATTTACATCCTGCATCCCTCTTAAAGCACCGAGAACAACTGCTTGAAGACCATCAAATACTTGAAAAAAACCAGCTACAATTAACAATTTAGAAGCAATAGATATTACTTCATTTACATCACCAATATTTTCAAGATTAGATGTATCCAAATATAAATGTGGAAGGATATCATTAAAGGTTAAAAATATTGAACAAAAAATTACATCTACAAAAAATATTAAAACAAAAGTTGAAATTGCTACTTCTCTTAATTTTCTAAAATCCATTCTCCCTCTTTGATTACCAACTCTTATCATTGCAGCAACTCCTACACCAAGTGCAACCATAAATGTCATTGTAGCGAGGTTCAATGCAATTTGATTTGCTGCTTGAGCATTTTTACCAATAAGACCAGACATCCAGACAGCAGAGATAAAAAAACCTATTTCAAAAAAAGTTTGTAATGCCGATGGAAACCCTAAAGCTAGAATCTTTTTTATATGAGAAGTGATTATTTTTTTTGGGAAAAAACTCTTAACATAAAAAGATAAGCTCTTATGCAACTTTAAATAAAATATTATAAAGATTAGCATCGAGAATCTTGCAATTAATGTTCCTATTGCTGCACCTTCTAAACCAAGCTTTGGGAATTTCCATATTCCAAAAATTAATAAATAATTCAGTATTACATTAATCAGATTTGCAGCTAATACTGAATACATTGCAGCTTTTGTAAAAGACATACCATCTGCGAATTGTCTAAATGATTGGAAATTAACGACAGCAATAAGAGAAATTGAAACCCAAAAAAGATATGGAATTGCTAGCTCTACAACCTCAATAGGTTGGCCCATAAAACTTACTAAGTTCTTATTAAAAAAAACTATACTACATAAGAGTATTCCCAGAATAAAACATATTAAAAAACTGTGTTCAAAAATTTGAGTAACCCTTGACTTATTTTTTGCTCCGTCAGCTTCAGCAACTAATGGTGTTATAGCAGTAGAAAAGCCAATCCCAATTGACATTGCTATAACAACAAAACTATTCCCTAGTGAAATTGCAGCAAGTTCTGCGGTACCTAACTGGCCAACCATTACATTATCTATAAATTGAACAAATGTATGACCTAACATTCCTATCATAACAGGATATGCTAGTTTTAAATTGTAGCTAAATTCTCTTCTATATCTAGAGAATCTATTAATTATGTAAGTCATTTATTATTGTTTATAGTTATCCATTAGATAAACTAAAGCAGTCATTGCGGCAGCACCTAGTTCTAACTCTCTTCTATTAACTTTGTCAAAAGTATCTGATGCAGAATGATGGTAATCAAAGTATCTTTGAGTGTCAGGACGCAAACCAGATAAAATAACTTGACCATCCTTTAAGGGTCCAATATCTGCTCCACTACCTCCTATAAAAAAATTATCTAAACTGTATTTCTTAAAATATTTAACCCAAGACTTTATTGAATTAAATGTCTCTTTAGAAGTATCAAAACTAAATCCTCTTGGAGTAAAACCCCCGGCATCTGACTCTAGTGCAAAAAAATGATTTTCATTTTTTAATTTTGCTACTTCAGCATATTTATTCCCTCCTCTTAATCCATTTTCTTCATTCATGAATAGAACTACTCTTATAGTTCTATTAGGCTTATAACCTAATGATTTTAATATCCTCATAACTTCCATTGATTGAACAATTCCAGCTCCATCATCATGACTTCCATCGCCTAAATCCCATGAATCAAGGTGTCCACCAATAACGATAATTTCATCCGGATATTTATTTCCTTTTATTTCAGCAATTACATTATGTGAAAGTTGTTCTGGAAAGTTCTTAGAGTTTTGTCTAAAAAAAAATTTTACATCTTTATTTAAAGATAACATTGTACTAAGAAGATCTGCACCATTAGTACTAATAGCAGCAGCAGGTATTCTTTTGTTTAAAGGTAAGTCATTATAATACATAGAACCAGTATGTGGATAATCATCAGATGCTGTACTCATAGATCTAACAATTACTCCAACTGCACCATATTTAGAGGCATATGTAGCTCCTTGAGTCCTTTGATTTACACTTTCTCCATATGCCTGAAATGTATTTATAGTAGTTGGATTCATAGGTCTATTATAAAAGATAATATTACCTTTAATTTTTTCCTCTCCCAATACGTCTAACTCATCAAAACTTTTTACTTCTATAACATTTGCTCTTATTCCTATCGATGGAGTACTAATTGAACCTCCCAAAGCTGCAATAGGAACAAAAATAGTATTACCAGGACTAGATTCTATATGAGCATATTCTGGAGCACCTCTAACCCATTTTGGAACCATTACTGGTTGTAACCAAACAGAGTCAGAAATCAAAGAGAGCTCCTCTTTTCCCCAATTTACAGCCCTTTCCGCATTAATTGAACCTGATAACCTCCCTCCTATCTCATTAGATAGATAGTCTAACCACTCATATGAATTACCATTTGATAATGCTTCATTATAAATATCATTTACAAAATCTGACTTTTCTGTATCTGTCTGTGAATATAAAAGAAGAGAAAAATTTATAAAAAGTATTATAGCTATTTTTCTAATTAAACTCATTATTATTTTGTAGCAAATAGTTTAATGTCTTTTTCAGATATTGGATTTCCTCCCAAAATAATTAATCTTTCAATTACATTTCTTAACTCTCTTATGTTACCTGACCAATTATAATCTTCTAGAAGGCTTATAGATTCTTTGGAAAAACTTTTAGACTCAATTCCTTGTTCTTTACATATAATTTCTACGAAATGGTTTACCAATAGAGGAATATCATCTTTTCGACTACTAAGAGTTGGCACATCAATTAAAATTACAGCTAACCTATGATAAAGGTCTTCTCTAAAGCTTCCTTTTTCTATTTCTTTTTTTAAATCTTTATTTGTTGCTACAATAACTCTTACATCAACAGTTATGTGTTTTTCACTTCCTACTCTTTGAACCTTATTTTCTTCAAGAGCTCTTAATACTTTTGCTTGGGCAGCAAGGCTCATGTCAGCAATCTCATCAAGAAATAATGTTCCTCCATTGGCTGCTTCAAATTTACCTTGTCTATCTTTAATTGCTGAAGTAAAGGATCCTTTTATATGTCCAAAAAGTTCACTTTCAATTAATTCAGCTGGAATAGCAGCACAATTAACCTCAACAAATGAGAATTTTTGTCTTAAACTCCTCTCATGAATTTGATGTGCTACAAGTTCTTTCCCTGTTCCACTTTCACCAGTTATCAAAACTCTTGCTTCTGACTGAGCAACCTTATCTATTAATTCATGAATTTTTTTAATTGATTTTGATTCTCCAATAATTTGATACCTTTTTGCAACTTTTTTTCTAAGAATTTTATTCTCCGTAACAAGTTCTTTCTTTTCTAAAGCATTTCTAACTGAAGTTATTAACCTATTTAAATCAGGAGGTTTAGAAATAAAATCATATGCTCCTAATTTCATTGATTCTACTGCTGTTTCAATATTCCCATGACCAGTTAACATAATGAATGGAAGTGATGAGTTTTTTTTACATGTCCTTTGAAGAAGTTCAATTCCATCAATCTTTGGCATTTTAATATCACACAAAACTAGATCAAAATTTTCCTTGGAAATAGATTCTAAACCTTTCTTTCCATCTGAAGCTTCATGAATTTCAAAATTTGAATCCTCTTCATTTAAAATCCTAACAAGAACCCTTCTTATAGGCTCTTCATCTTCAATAATTAATATTTTACTCATCTAGGACTATAATATATGAACAATTATGCAAACATATCTCTAACCTTCTCAAAAAATGATTTATCAGACTTTTTTGGATTGGGTCTAAAATTATCATCATCAATCATTTCTTTAAAAAATTCTTTCTGCTTTTTATTTAAAACTTTAGGGGTCCATATGTTTATATGAACTAAAAGATCACCTTTAGAATAGCCATTAATATCTTGGATACCTTTGTTTCTAAGTCTTAATGTTTTACCAGATTGGATACCTGGTTCAAGTTTAATTCTAACTTTACCACCAATTAAATTTATATCCTTCCTTATTCCTAAAGTAGCTTCAGAAATACTTATATATAAGTCATAATGTAAATGTTTTCCTTCTCTAACAAAATCATCATTAGGCAGCTCTTCAATCAATACCAATAAATCTCCTGAAGGACCATTTTTATTATTTGATTCATTTCCTTTTCCTGATACCTTTAATTGCATACCTTCCTCAACTCCAGGTGGAATTTTAATTGAGACTGTTTCTTCATAATTTAACATTCCATTTGAATCTACTCCAGATGGTTTATGAGACAATGATTGTCCTGATCCACTACAATTACCACAGATAGATGAAGATTGCATTCTCCCTAATATAGTATTGGTTATTTTTGTTACTTGTCCTGATCCATTACAAACTGAACAATTTGAAAACTTTGCATCTTTTGATAGTATTTTTCTGTTTACTTTAATTTTCTTTTCAACTCCATTAATAATCTCATCAAGAGATAACTTTACTTTTATTCTTAAATTAGATCCTCTAACTCTAGTCTGACTAGATCTGCCAAAACCTCCAAAAGATGAACCAAAGGCACTACCAAATATATCACCAAATTGGCTAAATATATCATCCATATTCATACCTCCAGCACCAAATCCTCCAGCACCTTCAAAAGCATTATGACCAAATTGATCATATCTAGACTTTTTATCTGGATCACTTAAAATTTCATATGCTTCTGCTGCTTTTTTAAAATTAGCTTCTGCAGTTTTATCTCCAGGGTTTTTATCAGGATGATATTTTATTGCGTTTTTTCTATATGCCTTTTTTATTTCTGAACTAGAAGCAGCTTTAGATATTCCTAATATTTCATAATAATCCTGTTTCATGTTTATAATTTATTGTGCAACAACAACCTTAGGAAATTTAATAATTTGATCTCCTAGAGAGTATCCACCCTCAATAACATCAATTATTTTTCCCTTGTTTTCTTTTTTTTCAGCAGGAATCTGACTTATTGCTTCATGCTTTTCAGAATCAAAATCATCCCCAACATCTGTTTTGATTTCAATTAAACCTTGACTTTTCAAAGTTTCTGATAATTTATTATAAATTAGACTAATTCCCTCTGCGTTATCAAATTTTCCTGTTTCTTGATTTAAGGCTCTTTTAAAATCTTCTAATACAGGCATCAAACTCAGAATAACTTCTTTACCTGCAGTTTTATAGAGATCTATTCTTTCTTTTGTAGTTCTTTTCTTATAGTTCTCAAATTCTGCAAATAGTCTTAAATATTTTTCTTCTTCACCTTTAATTTTTTCTTTTAAATCCTTTATTGTCAAATTAGCTTTTTTAGGATTATTAGATTTTGTATTAACTTCTTTCGAAGATTTAACAGATTTCTTTCTCATTCTTTTTTTTAATTTATATGTTGCAATTTTATTGCCATTAATATTTTATGCCATATTGTCATATGATTTACCGCTAAGATGAGCTAGAGCTTGATCCAAATTAATAAAATTATACTTATTTTTTTTTGAGTGCAATTTTTGTGATCTCTTTTCCTATTGTACCTGTACCATCTGTAATTAATAGCATCATATTATTTTTTTATTTATCTTTCGAATTATATGAAAATCCATAGAACTGACATTACAAAAATAAATGATGTTGACTTCAATTCTATAAATTTTGGAGAAATTTTTACTGATCATATGTACGAGTGTAATTTCAAAAATAGCAGTTGGAATTTACCTGTAATTAAACCCTACAAATCAATTGAAATTGCTCCATCTGCTAGTGTTTTTCATTATGGGCAGGCAGTTTTTGAAGGAATGAAAGCTTATAAAGATCAAGATAATCAGATCTGGTTATTCAGACCAAAAGATAATTATGAGAGGTTAAAAAAATCTTGTATTAGGATGAATATTCCTGTAATACCTGAAAAATATTTTTTTGAAGGTTTGAATAATCTTGTTTATTTAGACCAAGCATGGATGCCAAATATAAAAGGTTCATCTCTTTACATAAGACCCTTTGTTTTTTCAACATCTGCAATGCTAGCAGCTAGTCCTTCCAAGGAATATAAATTTCTTATTATATGTTCACCATGGGCACCATACTACTCTAAACCCTTGAGTGTCTATATTGAAGATAAATTTATTAGAGCCGCAGATGGAGGTGCAGGTTATGCCAAAGCAGCTGGAAATTACGGTGCTGCTTTTTATCCCACATCATTAGCTATTGAAAAAGGATTTGATCAAGTTGTATGGACAGATTCTAACACTCATCAAAAAATTGAAGAAGTTGGAACAATGAGTATAATGTTCAGAATAAAGAATAAACTTGTTACTCCTAAAATTAGTGAAACAATACTTGATGGAGTTACAAGAAAAAGTGTTATTCAAATCTCCAAAGACCTTGGTATTCAAATTGAGGAAAGAGATATAACTGTATCAGAGGTTATATCTGAGTATGTTGAGGGTAACTTAAAAGAGATATTTGGGTGTGGTACTGCTGCTGTGATTGCTCCAATTACATCTTTTGGTTATAAAGATAAAACCTATAAACTTAATGATATAAATGAAAAATATGGAGATAAGATAAAAACAGCTATTGTAAGTATTCAACAAAACTTATCTGAAGATAATCATGGATGGAGATATAAAATTGACAAATAGTTTTACCTACTTATCTAAGATATCCTTAATGTTTGGCTTAAAATAATTTGGCCCCTTTAGTATTTTACCATCTTCTCTAAATATAGGTTTCTCATTTATATCAAGTTTACTCATATTACTTCTTTGAATTTCATTAAAAACTTCAACAATTTTATGCTGTAAGCCATGAGCTAAAATTGTACCACAAAGAATATAAAGTATATCACCTAAAGCATCTGCAATCTCAACTATATCATTATTTTTAGCAGCTTCTAAGTATTCTAAATTTTCCTCTTCCATTAATCTAAACCTCAAATCAATAGTAGATTGATCCAGATTTGGATTCATATCTTTAGAATATTTTATATTAAAAGCTTCAGCAAATTCTTTTACTTGATCAATAGCATTAGTAATCATAATTGTTAATTTTAATGTTAGAATGTTTTAGTCGTTTTCTTTTGTCTGTATATTCCTGCTAAAACCCTATAAATAGTGGGTTTTCGTTAATAACTCTTTTTTTATACTTTCCTATTCCTTCGTATTTTTACAACAAAATGTAGACAAAATGTAGACAAATTATTTTTATCAATTTAAAAGAATGAATATATGAAAACAACATTTAAAATTTATCAAAAAAGAAATAAACTTATCCTCATAACACGAACAAATGAGAAGTCAAAATGGAAAACTCTGAATTTCATTTATTTTGAATTTCCAAAAGACCAAAAAGAAAGAGATAGAAACAATAACTCTTTAAAATCGGCAAACCATTTATAAGTTGAAAGGGAAAAAGAATGGGCTAATAAAAGTCACGGATTAGACTAACAAATAAAAATATGAGAACATTTAGAGGTGCTGAAAGGACCACTGAAAGCATACAGAGTTTGATTAATTATATGACAAAAATCATGATATTTTAAGTTATTCATTTCGATCTTGCGTACATGAAAACAGAAAAAACAATCATGATAACAGAAAAAACAATAAGTTGGTTTGCTAGAGTTTCTTTATTTATAGTTTTCTTTTGGTTTGGATTTTTAAAGATAATAAAAGTATCACCTGCAGAAGAGTTGGTTAGAAGTCTTTATAATGTTACAATTAGTAATTACTTTGATTTTCCTTTTGTTTTGTTAATGTTAGGGATATTTGAATGCTTTATTGCTATTATTTGGCTTGTACCCTTTCTAACAAGAATAGCTTTATATAGCTACAGTATTCATTTAATTTTAACAATCTTACCATTGATTTTATTGATAGAAATTTCATGGCAAGACTTATTTACGCTAACCCTTGTAGGTCAATATATAATGAAGAATCTCTGTATGCTTTCAGTGGCCCTTTCTGCATACTACTATTATAATAATGTAAGCCGTAAACAAATAAAAATATGAGAACATTTAGAGGTGCTGAAAAATTAAAACAAGTAGTATAACAATACACATTCCGTGCTTCCGAAAAACCCTCTTTTAATTAAGGGGGTTTTTTTATACTTTAGAGATATGGAAAGAAAAAATGCTATTAAGTTTCTAAAAGTTTGGGGTATTGTTACAGTTGCTTTGATTTTAGCATTTCGTTTTCTTCTTACACCTTTAGTTAATGCAGTAGAAAAGTTTGATTTTTAAAAATAATCAATGTTTAGTAAAGGACAACTCATTTTTGCAATAATATTCATTATAGTCTTCTCTGGCATAATTACCTATACGTATTTTAAAGACAGACAAATTCATAGATTATATTATAAAAAGACTTATATTATTCTATTAATTTTTTTATTGTTTATTGCAACAATAGCTATTTATAGTAATTTATTTAGATAATTTTGAAAGAAGTTTTGCTTGTTTTTTTAGGTGGAGGATTAGGCTCATCATTTAGATGGCTTATAAATAAAATTATCCCATCTGATACATTTCCATACTCTACAATTTCAGTAAATCTTATTGGATGTCTTTTAATAGGAATTCTTGCAGGATATTTATTAAGTCATAGTCATTTTAAGTCTGATATGTATTCCCTACTTGTTGTTGGTTTTTGTGGTGGATTAACCACATTTTCTGCATTTGCATTGGATAATTATAACTTGATTAAATCAAATGATTTTTTTAATACAATATTATATATAACTTTAAGTGTTACTGGTTGTATAATTATGGTATATGCTGGTTTTTATATAATTCAAAAAATTTTAAATTAAACTAATATGAAAAAAATTATTCTTCTAACTATATCAATTTTAATTTCAAACTTTTCATATGGTCAAGAAAAAAATATATCAGAAGGACCTTTTAATCAATTAATTATTAGAGGCGTTACTTTGATTAATGGTAATGGTAGCCCTCCTAGAGGTCCTGTAGATATTGTAGTAGAGGATGATAGAATTGTATCAATTAGAAGTGTTGGATATCCAGGTGTTGAAATAAATGAAAGAAGACGTCCTAAATTAAAGTCTAATGGAAGAGAAATTGATGCTAGTGGCATGTATATTCTCCCTGGTTTTGTAGATATGCATGGTCATATAGGAGGAGGAGCGCAAGGTGCAGATCCTGATTATGTATTTAAACTTTGGCTTGCACATGGTGTTACTACTGTTAGAGAGCCTGGAGGAAGAGGGATAGATTTCAGCCTTGATTTAAAAAACAAAAGTTCAAAAAATGAAATCATTGCTCCAAGGTTAGTAATCTATAGTAGTTTTGGATCTGGTTTTGGAAAAAGTATTAGCACACCAGATCAAGCAAGAGAATGGGTTAGATATAATTCAAAAAAAGGAGCAGATGGAATAAAGTTTATTGGGGCTGAACCTGAAATAATGAAAGCTGCATTGGATGAAAATAATAAACTTGGATTAGGATCAGCCATGCATCATGCACAACTTAGTGTTGCAAGATGGAATGTACTTAATTCTGCAAGAGCTGGTTTAACATCAATGGAACATTGGTATGGTCTTCCTGAAGCACTATTTGATAATAAAACAGTACAGAACTACCCTTACTACTATAACTATTCAAATGAACAACACAGATTTGAAGAAGCTGGAAAATTATGGGTTCAAGCTGCAAAACCATATTCTGATCACTGGAATAATGTAATGAATGAGTTGCTTGATCTTAATTTTACTTTAGACCCTACTTTCAATATATATGAAGCAAGTAGAGATTTACAAAGAGCTAGAAGAGCGGAATGGCATGAAGAATATACTTTACCTAGTTTATGGGAATTTTATCAACCTAGCAAGATATCACATGGTTCATACTGGCATTTTTGGGGAACTGAACAAGAAGTAGCTTGGAAAAAGAATTTCCAATTATGGATGGAATTTATTAATGAATATAAAAACCGAGGTGGAAGAGTTACAGCTGGATCAGATTCAGGTTTTATTTTTCAATTATATGGATTTGCTTATATAAGAGAACTTGAATTACTTAGAGAAGCTGGGTTTCATCCTTTAGAAGTTATAAGAGCAGCTACTCTTAATGGAGCAGAAGCACTTGGCATGGATAATGAAATTGGTTCAATTGAAATTGGGAAAAAGGCTGACTTTGTATTATTAGAGGAAAACCCTCTTGAAAACCTAAAAGTTCTTTATGGAACTGGAGCTATTAAACTAGATAAAGATAATAACGTAGTTAGAGTTGGAGGAGTAAAGTATACTATTAGAGATGGAATAGTATATGATTCAAAACTATTACTTGAGGATGTTAAAAAAATGGTAAGAGATAAAAAGGATGAGCTTAATTATGAAATTTATCAACCTGGAGAAAAGAGAGAATGGACAAAAGATTTAGAAAATAAAACGCCCGATAACTAACACCTATATTCTTTTTAGAAATTCCAGCATATTATTATTAAAAACACCTGGTTTTTCAACATTTACTACATGACCACAGTTATTTATAACCTTTAGTTCAGAAGTTTTATGCATACTAACAGCCTTTGTTACTGAAGGAAGAAACATATAATCTTGATCTCCCATAATATATATAGTTGGAATTTGTATTTCAACTTGTCTAAAAACTCTTAACAATGGGACTAATTCACTAGTAAGTTGAAACCATTTCTTAAATTCTTTTTGATATAACTTTTTCGCTTCATTAATAAATAAAACTCTAGATTCCTTATGATTCTTATTTGGCATTACTATAAACGCTAATATTTTATAAATCCACATATAAGGAAGAATAGATTTTGTTGAATTACCTAGAAACATAAGTATCTTAGATCTTAGATTAAGTTTTAGAATCGCTCCACCCATAATTAAAGATATTACACGAGTTGGATAGTTTTCTGCAAAGTTTCTAATTAATATTGTACCAAGTGATATGCCAACAAAATGAGATTTTTTAATATTCTCTTTATCAAGTACTTCTAGAATATCACTAGTTATTGAGTTAAAAGTATACTTTTTCTTAAATAGATTCATAGGAATTGTTTTTGATTTCCCATGCCCCCTTAAATCTAATAAAAGAAGGTTGTACTTTTTTGAAAAATATTTTATTTGTTTGAACCAAATTGTTGAACTTCCTCCAGCACCATGCACAAAAGTTATCCATTCCCTATTATTAGAGTTATCATAGATATATTTAGTATAGTATATCATTGAATTAAACCTTTTTCAAGCATATATTCCTTCATTTCATTTTGAAGTTTAGAGGCAGCTTCCATTGCTTTATTAGAATAATCCTTATCATTTGAACAATAAAGGATCGATCTAGATGAGTTAACTAACAATTTTAGACCATTATCTAAGCCTTTTTCACAAATATCTTTAAGACTTCCTCCTTGTGCTCCAACACCAGGTATTAATAGATAAGAATTTGGAACTAATTTTCTTATTCTACTTATTTCATTAACATTTTTTGCTCCTACTACATACATTATTTTATCAGAATTTTTCCAATTCCTTGAAGTTAAAATTACATCTTCATAGAGTTTGTTTGAAGTGTTAGACATTTCCATTTGTTGAAAATCTTCAGAACCTAAATTTGAAGTTAATGCTAATAAAAAAACATATTTATCATCAAATGAAAGAAATGGTTCAACTGAATCTTTTCCCATATATGGTGATATTGTAATTGAATCAAATTCTAAATTTTTAAGAAATGCTTTAGCGTACATATTTGAAGTATTACCAATGTCTCCTCTTTTAGCATCAGCAATGGTAAAGATTTCAGGATAATTTGAATTTAAATAATTAATGATTTTTTCTAATGATTTCCACCCTGATATTCCATAAGCCTCAAAAAAGGCAATATTAGGTTTATAGGCTACGGCAAATTTATTTGTTGAATCAATTATATCTTTTGCAAATGAAAAGATTGGATCTTCTTTTTCTTTTAAATGGTTTGGTATTTTCTCCAAGTCTATATCAAGACCTATGCAAAGAAATGACTTTTTCTCTTTAATTTGATTTTCTAATTTATTAATACTCATTATACTTCCCCTGCTTCTTTTAGTTTCTCCGTATTTATATACAACTTAATCTCATCAATTAATTTTGAGACACCCCCATCAAGAATTTTTGGAAGATCATAAAGAGTTAGTCCTATTCTATGATCAGTAACTCTTCCTTGAGGATAATTGTAAGTTCTAATTTTAGCAGATCTATCTCCAGACTTAACCAATTCATTTCTTTTTTTAGAGTCTGATTCCATTTTTTTAGATAATTCAAGTTCATATAACCTAGATCTTAAAACTTTCAGCGCTTTCTCTTTATTTTTATGTTGAGATTTTTGATCTTGACACTGAGTGACAACACCGGTTGGTTCATGAGTTAATCTAACTGCTGAATAAGTAGTGTTTACTGATTGACCTCCTGGACCTGATGAGCAATAATAATCAACTCTAACTTCATTCATATCAATTTCTATATCAAACTCTTCTGCCTCTGGGAGAACCATTACTGTTGCAGCAGACGTATGAACTCGACCTTGAGTTTCAGTCTGAGGGACTCTTTGAACTCTATGAACGCCAGATTCATATTTTAAAATACCATAAACATCTTCACCTGATATCTCAAAAATTACTTCCTTAAAACCACCAGCCGTTCCAGAACTAGTATCAACTACACTAGTTTTCCATTTCATTTCTTGACAAAACTTTGTATACATCCTATATAAATCACCAGCAAAAATACTTGCCTCATCACCACCAGTACCAGCCCTAATTTCCATTACTACATTTTTTGAATCATCAGGATCTTTAGGTATTAACAGAATCTTAATTTCTTCCTCTAGTTTAGTTATATTTTGCTTCGATTCCTCTAATTGTTCTTTTGCCATATCAGTCATGTCTTTATCAGAAGAATCACTTATATAACTTTCAGCTTCTTTTTTACTAGCAATTGCAGTTTTATAATCATTTCCTTTATCAACAAGCTTTTTTAAATCTTTCAGCTCTTTATTTAACTCAATATATTTCTTCTGATTAGAAATGATTTCTGGATCACCAATCAGTTGATAAATTTCTTTATATCTTTTCTCTACTATGTCTAATTTATCGATTAGCATATATATAATTAATAATCAAAATTACCCAATTCTGAGTTAATCGTAAGCTTTTTACTTTTTGATGATTGAACCTTCCCAATAATCTTTGCCTCTATATCATATGAATTTGAGATTTCAATTATTTTATTTGCTGTATTTGAATCCGTGTATATCTCCATTCTATGTCCCATATTAAAAACTTTATACATTTCTTTAGGATCAGTATTAGACTCATCTTTAATTAGTTTAAACAAAGGTGGAATATCAAAAAGATTATCCTTGATTATATGTAAGTTATCAATAAAGTTTAAAATTTTAGTTTGTCCTCCTCCGGTACAATGAATTATTCCATTTATTTTTTCCCTTCCAACTTTTTCAAAAATAATTTTTAAGAGTGGCGTATATGTTCTGGTGGGAGATAAAACTAAACTGCCAATATTTAATTCTGAATTATCTATTTTATCAAGAATTTTTTTTGTTCCTGAGTAAACTAAATTAGCTGGGACTTCAGGATCGAATGATTCTGGATATTTTGTAGCTAAGTATTTTTCAAATACATCATGTCTTGCTGATGTTAATCCATTACTTCCTATTCCAGAATTATATTTATTTTCAAATTTTGATTTACCAAAAGATGATAATCCAACAATAACATCTCCATTTGTAATGTTTGAGTTATCAATTATTTGATCTTTTCTTATTCTAGCTGTAATAGAAGAATCAACAATAATAGTTCTAACTAAATCACCTACATCAGCAGTCTCCCCTCCTCCACTATAAATATTAATACCATTATTTCTATATTCAGATAAGACCTCATCAGTACCAGAAATAATTGATTTTATAATTTCTCCAGGTATCTTGTTTTTATTCCTTCCTATTGTTGAAGAAAGAACCATTTTATCAACTGCGCCAACACAAGCAACATCATCAACATTCATTACAATAGAATCTTGAGCAATTCCTTTCCAAACAGATTTATCACCAGTTTCCTTCCAATATATATATGCTAAAGAAGATTTTGTACCTGCTCCATCAGAATGAATTATTAAAGCATGTTCATCACTATTTCCAATATAGTCAGGCAGTATCTTACAAAAAGCTTTTGGGAACAAACCTCTATCATGATTTTTTATAGCTTCATGGACATCTTCTTTATCTGATGAAACTCCTCTTAATTTGTATCTATTGCTCATTATTTTTGGCAAAGTTATCAAAAAAAAAATCTTAATAAGTTTTTAATAAATAACTTTCATTAATAAAAAAAAATTTCTGTTTTTGATATACTTTTAAATTAAAATCATTAAAAGAATTTTGATTTAATAATTCAAGTAAAGAATTGTATTTATTTTATCTTTTTAGCAAAATTTTTATTTGAGATTGAGAGATTCATAAAAAATAAATAAAATTTTAATTCTGCTTTCTTTTTTGATTTCAAAAAAATTAATTTGACTATTATTAAAATAAAACATTATGAGCAAATTTAAATTAGAATATATCTGGCTAGATGGTTATACTCCTACATCTAATATGAGGAGTAAAACAAAAGTAGTCAGTGATTTCAGCGGAAAATTAAAGGATTGTCCTGTTTGGAATTTTGACGGATCCTCAACGCAACAAGCTGAAGGAAAATCTTCAGATTGTATTTTAAAACCAGTAGCAATATATCCAGACCCTACTAGAGAAAGTGGCTATTTAGTAATGACTGAAGTATTAAATCCAGACGGAACCCCTCATGTATCTAATTCAAGATCTACAATAAATGATGATGATGATGATTTTTGGTTTGGTTTTGAACAAGAGTATTTCATTATGGACAATGAGACTCAATTACCATTAGGATTTCCAGTGGGAGGATATCCTGGTCCGCAAGGTCTGTATTATTGCTCTGTTGGAGGAAAAAATACTCATGGAAGAGATTTAGTTGAAATTCATTCAGATCTCTGTTTAGAGGCGGGAATTAATTTTGAAGGAATAAACCAAGAGGTTGCTTCTGGTCAATGGGAATTTCAAATTTTTGCTAAAGGAGCAAAAAATTCAGGAGACCAAGTTTGGGTTGCACGTTATCTCCTAGATAGACTAACTGAAGATTTCGGATACTATATAGAATACCACCCTAAACCTATTAAAGGAGATTGGAATGGTTCTGGTATGCATGCGAATTTTTCAAATACAACTCTTAGAACCTGTGGTGATCAAGCTACTTATGAAAAAATATGTGAGGCTTTTAGACCAGTTATAAAAGAACACATTGCAGTTTATGGAGAATTTAATGACCAAAGGTTAACAGGTCTTCATGAAACACAATCAATACATGAATTCAGTTTTGGAATATCTGATAGAGGAGCTTCGATACGAATTCCTATTGGTACTGTTGAAAGCGGATGGAAAGGATGGTTAGAAGATAGACGTCCTGCATCTAATGCAGATCCATATAAAGTTGCTGCTATAATTGTAAAAACTGTTAAGGGAGCCCAGTAACCCTTGCTAACTAATTAAGGGGAATATAAATGCTATATACATAGCAAGTAATATAATCCCTTTTATTCTATTTAATTTATTTCTTTTTTGAAGATATACTAATGGTAATAGTAGAACTGAAAATGCTACTACCCAAATCATATCCTTACTTATAATATTAAAATCAATACCAGCGATTGGATTTATAGCTGATGTTATTCCTATAACAACTAATAAATTGAATATGTTTGATCCAATTAGATTTCCAATAGCCAAATCATTATGTTTTTTTAATGATGCTGCAACTGAAGCTGCAAGCTCAGGAATACTAGTTCCTATTGCAACTATTGTTATACTAATAACTCTTTCCGATACATTAAACCTGTTTGCAACTGAAATTGAAGATTTTATTAAGGTTTCAGCCCCTAACCATAAAATTATTGCACTTAGGATTATAAAAAAAATTGATTTTGAAATCTTTCGTTTACCTAAGCTTAAATCCTTATCCAAAGCAGATGTGTCAGGTTTTTGATAATAGAAGAGATAAAACAATATTAATAATATTAATCCCAGCATAAGTAAACCTTCAATTCTTGAAATTTCAGAATTACTTGCAATAAATAAGTAAAAAACCGCTGTGCTTAATATTAATAATGGAAAGTCTGTGTAATAGAATCTTCTTTTTATTGTAATTGGATATATAATAACTACTAGACCTAGAACTAAACCGAGGTTAGCTATATTAGATCCTAGTACATTACCCAGGGCAAAATCGGAATAACCCATTATACTTGCATTTAAACTGACTATTAGTTCAGGTGCCGATGTTGCAAGAGAAACGATTGTCATTCCAATTATTATTTTTGGAATAGATAACTTATACGACACTTCAATAGAATATCTTGTTAATAAATCACCTCCAATCGATAGAAGGATAATTCCAGAAATAATTGCTAAAAAATCCAAATTTATATTATTATGTTATTAGAATAATATGCTAAAATAGATAATTTTGATAGTCTAAATTAACATTTTAACTTCAAAATAATTATTCTCTGAAATAGTCGTAATTTAGCCACTCTTTAAAGGGCGAATAGTTTAACGAATAGAACCTCAGATTACGGCTCTGAAAGTGGGGGTTTGATTCCCTCTTCGCCCTCTATGTTTTTTGTATAATAAAAAAGATTAAATTTACATAAAACTGATCTAATGGATTGTAATTGTGAAAAGTGTGATTGTACTACTGCATGTGGATGTAGTTGTTGTGATTGCTAATAAAACTGAAAATTAAATGCTTGATAATCAGCATTTTAACCAAAGTTATAAACATTTTTGAGAAAAAATTTGTTTTTCTAAAAAACTTTACTACTTTAGTATAACAATTGGAAAAGATAGAAAAATTATCTATCAAACTTTGAGCGAAAGTTCAAATATAGATTGTAAAAAGTTTGAACATAAAAAGCAGTAAAATTAACTGAAACGCGGAGTCAAATCCGATAGTGCTTAAACAATTGAAAGCCTGCAACAGCGATGTAGCAGGCTTTTGAATTTTAAAGACGTTTTTATTAAAATAAAAATGAAAAAATTATTTATAACATCAACTGCACTTTTATTCTCCTTTGGAATTTTAAGCTGTATCAGCAATAACGTGGTGGAGGGAGAAAATGACACAAATGATATTGTCATTTTAACTGTTCCTGAAGAATTAACATCAATTGCTGATGATGAGAAATATGGGAATTTTGAAATTGATGTTCCTGAAATAACCCAAGAAGTATATGATAATTCAAGTATCAATGCATATATCCGAAGAACCTATGATGACGGAAGACCTGAAAGATGGAGTCAGTTACCTCAAACATTTTTAAGCCTTGATCACAGCTCTGCATCATACCTTAGTTTTGGAGTAGGGTTTATTCGAATATCTCTTCAATCAGAAGGTTCTATTCAAGAATTGTTTGATATGATGAAAGGAAATGACCTTAAATTGGTTATCAATTAAGATTGTGCATTTGAGCATAAGTTTTATATGAAGGCTCTAGAGGAGAGATGATTTCAAATATTTCTGTTTTATCATCTGCTTTGAATTTAAATTCTTTGATGCTATCTACAATAAAGAAAGTTCCTTTATCATACCTAACATTAGAATAGTTAATTCCTCCTTGTATAACAAAGTATGAATGATAACATCTATCATTTATAGAAAATGAAGAATTACCTGAATTTATCTGATGACAATAAACCTGTATACCTTCTGAGTCTAGGTTTAAAAGATTATTTTCATTTGAAATAACCTTAGTTATTTTATTGTTTTTATCAATTACTTCAAACTCTGAAGATTTATAATCTTTATAGCTAGGTTCTTCATATAATGAATTATGAATGTTTGGATCTAACCAGATTTGAAATATTTCAGTATTTGAATCAAGCTCTTCTGAATGGGAAATTCCTTTTCCTGCTTTTATAACTTGCAGATCACCCTCATCTAGTATGATCCATTTATTCAAAAGTGTATCAAAATGTTTAACTTTTCCCTTAAGGATAAAACTGCAAATTTCAAATCCCCTATGAGGATGAAGACCTATAGTGCTTTTATTATTAGAAGTATATGCATGAGCCCAGTAAAATAAATTTGAATATGGTTTTTGAATTCCCCCATCTTGAGGAAATCCTATAGGTTTCTTTTCTAGAATTTCACCATTATTAAAATTTCCATCTGCTTGATTTGTTTTTAGTGTTATTTTAACAGACACTATTTCTGATTTTTTTTCATTTTAGTTGCAAAGTTTACCCCTGAACTTTCCCAACTAATTACTGAATCTTTTATCATTTTAAACTTGATATACTTATAAAGTGATCTTTCAGCATATGACATTGGCATATTATATTCTGAAAAAGATTGGTTTGGAGAAACCAGTGAGATGTTAGGATGGTAGTAATTAACTCTTGTATTAAAAACTCCAAAATCATAATAATATTCATCGATATTGTCTTTTGTTGATATTGCAGTAGGCTCACCAAACCTGTCTAAAACAAGTTGTTTAGTTATCAACCTAGACATATTATCTGAATGTGTATAGAGAACTTTAGTGTTTGAGCACCCTATAACAAACAAAAATAAAAGTAGCTTTTTCATTATTAATTAGTATTGGCTTACTTCTACAAATATATAAAAGAGCTATTTCAAATCAATAATTTGATCTAAGAAATCTTGTGTGACTTTAAAATAATATCCATTTTCTTCATGTAAACTTCCATCAGCTTTTCCATTAACTGTATGAAAATCTTCTAAATGACTGATAAATCTATCAAGATCTTCAATAATGTAGTCTCTACCATCTATGTCCTTTATTTTAACCACCTACAAATGTTGTTGCTGATGCTTCAGCTTGTTGCTTCTGTCTCATTAAAAACAAGGCGTATATTAAAAGTTTATAACTATCATCATTCTTATCAAGAATCTCTATTTCCATATGCTCCTTCCATTTTTTCCAAGAATAATGTATTTCTAGAATTGATTTAGTTCCTCCTTCAAGTAGAGTGTATATTGTATCAGAATCAAAAGATGTTCCTCCTTTTTTTTTCTCTCCAAGCCAATATTGTTTTTTAACCTCATTATGTTCATCTAGTTCAATATAATGTCCTTTCTTCCAGTTAAAAGGTATTGAACCAATTAAAGAACCACTTCGCAATATAATATGTCCAGTACTCCAGAAGCTTTTCTTTTTTATCTCATATGTCATGTTATTATAAAAGAATCTTATCTGTTGAGAATACCACTTTGGTTTTATACCTTTTATAATAACCTCATTATCTTCTAGTATCTGAAAATCTTTATTGTTTTTCTCAATATTGACTTTTATGCTCATCAGTTAATTATTTTAAAATTAGTAATAAGGTAACCTATCTCTTCATCTGCTATCATCTTTGACATATCAAAGTATAAGGACTCAGGATAGCCATACTCTTTATTATATTCAATTTCGTGAAATTCTGGTTCTTCATCAAGCTTAGATTCAATAAAATCAAATAATTTATCAATTGTCATAAATGAATTGTATCCTATAGTCTCTGTTGGATTTTTCCCGTCTATTGAAACTATTAGATTATTTTCAACCTGTATATCTTTTGGTTGAGTAAATTCAAATGGAAAACAAAAACAAGAAATCCTTTGAGTCATATTATAGTCATTAATATTTAATGACTCCCATAATTCTTTACCTTTTAATTCATCTATTTGGTCATCAGATTTAGAGCAGGATATAAAAAATAATAAGGAAATAGTTAATACTAACTTATTTATGGTCATCTTTTATTTTTGCATAATTTGAGCTCTTTTTCTTAAATTTTTTAAATCTAGGAATAGAAACATTTTGAACATATGGATTATAAGGATTCTTTTTTTCAAAGTCTTGATGATAATCTTCCGCATAATAGAATTCTTCAATCTTCTTTACTTCGGTAACAATATTTTTTCCAAAAATAGAATTGGATGATAATAAATTAATATAGTTATTAATCTTTTCTTTTTCTTTTTCATCAAAGTAGAAAGCAATAGATCTATATTGTGTTCCATTGTCCGGTCCTTGCCTATTCATTGTTGTTGGATCATGTGAATCAAAAAACACCTTTAGGAGCATTTCAAATTTGATTAAAGATTCATCATATATAATCTCTATAGACTCAGCATGACCTGTCTTACCTGTCATTACCTGATAATAATTTGGATTAACAGTAGAACCTCCTGCATAACCTGAATATACTTCTTTGACCCCCTCCAAGCTCTCATATATGGTCTCAACACACCAAAAACAACCTGATGCAAAATAAGCCCTCGAATATTCTGAATAATCTTGATTTTCAATTATATAAACTGGGTGTTGATTATCTATTGGTTCAGATGAGCTTATATTACAGGAAAGCATTGGTATTATAATAAATAAATTAATCATCTTTATCTAATTATTTTTTTTTATATAGTCTGATATTCTTGATATATCCTTCTTATAAGTCATATCTGGAACACGCTCACATAAATGATAAACTTTCATTTTATGTTTGCTAGATTTAATCATATTTTGCAGTGCTACTGAAATTTCTTTTTCATTTCTAATTGGATTCAATGGACAATCCTTAAAAAAAGTATATACTTGATCCCCAAAAAATGAAAAGATATTCATACTTACATATAAACCTTTAGACTTAAATAAATTTATAGTTTCTTGATCAGGTTTCTCTATAATCTTATTTAAAAAACTATCAACTATATCTAAAATTGCAAAACCTTTTAATCTTTCATTATCAAAGTCTAAACAATCAAATTTATAGGCAATCATAGAGCTATAATCTTTTGAATTTATTAAAGTTCTAAAAGAATTCTCAGAATATAGATTATCACTATTACATACAAGGAATCTGGAGACTTTTAATTCTTCATATTGATCTAAAGTTTGACATATAGCATCAGCTGTTCCAAGAGGTTTTTTGTTTCCATAAAAATCTTGATATGCAATTTTTATTTCAATTTTTAACTCTTCTGAAATTTTATCTAGATATGTTTTAAATTCATCAGAATTCTTGGATAAGATTATATAAAAAATTGTTATACCCGAGGCTATTGCATTGTTAATAATATAGTAAATAAGAGGGTTCCCAGATTCTATCTCAATAAATCCTTTTGATCTTGTGTTAGCTTGAGAAATAGAAGATTTGGACATTTTATCATCACCGTCTGATGACTTCATTCTAGAAGACAATCCAGCGGCCAATATAACTAAAGGTATGTTATTCATGTATCTTTATATTTGGACCATTACTCTGACTTGCTATAAAAGCGTCTTTTGCTCCATTTTCTTTTAATTTAATAACTATGCCTTTTGATATATTCTTATCACATAAAGCAACTATTGATCCTCCCCCACCTGAACCAACTATTTTAGAACCATAGGCACCCATTGAATCACATATATTTATCATCTGGTCAATCTCACTAGTTGTAATTTTTAGCTCATCTCTTAATAAATCATGGTGATTAGTCATTAATTTTCCAAGAACATCTACATCTGGAGTATCCTTTCTTAGTTCATTATCAGCTGCTTTTGTAACATCAAAGTTTTTAATTACTGCTTTAAAATAAGGTTTAAGGTTTTCATCTAACGATTCATGACAAGAATTATAATCATAGGAATCATTATCATATACATTAAATTCAGAAAATGAATTTGAGACTGTTTTTAATGCAAGAAGTTGATTTGATTTTAATTTTTTCAGCATTCCTCTTGTATCCTTTCCATCATTTGAAACTCCAACAACTAGATCAACATCCGAAAAATTATAATTATAACAATGTATCTTATTGTTTAAAGTATTCAAAAATATTGTGTCTCCATGTGATATAGTGTATTGATCCATATTCCCTCCAGAGCTTCCTGTTTCGGTAACTTCAGTTTCATAAGCGAGCTCTGCTAAAATTTTATAATCAATGTTTTTATCAGGTAAAAATGATTTTAATAAGAATTGAATCCATGCAACTGTAAGTGCAGAAGAACTTGATAGTCCTGAATTAATAGGGATATTGCTTGAAATGTTAATATCATATCCTTTATTTGGAATACAACCATGTTTCTTTAATACTTTTAATGCAATACGTAAAAAATCAATTTTACTTTTAGGGTTAAACTCTTTATGATAATCAATTATATCTTGCTTCCTAAGATCAAGTTTGTTTATATAAAAACCTTCTGCAAGATTTGATTTTGCCTCAACTTTAATATATCGATCAATTGCAATAGCAATGATAGGTAGATTAAGATAATCTTGATGATCACCATAAAGACATATTCTCGCGGGAGCAATTGATATTATACTATTTGACATTATGACTTTATGTTAAAAGGCTTTGTAGAGACCCAATTACCTCTAGTAAAGTCAGGAAATTCTTGAGGGACCCCTCCTTGATTAACAGAATTTGAAGTAAGCTCAATCAATGAACTCCATGCACATCCTTCATAAATATTTTGATCTAATAGCTCTCCATTTCTAAGGCACTCTATAATTCTATATACCATCATTCCATCCATACCCCCATGTCCTGAATCTTTGGTTAAATCATTTAATCTTTTATACATAGGGTGATCATATTTTTCATATAGACGTTGAATACCTTCACCTTTAATCCATTCATGTGAATCCTTAGTGAAATTCTCAAACCCTCCATCAAAAGCTGCTCTAGTTGGTCCTCCGGCTAAAGCTCCTTTTGTTCCTTGAATTAAATTTAATCGCGTATATGGTCTTGGGCTAGTTTCATCCCATTGAACCATTATTGTCCTACCAAGATATGTTTTTATAACTGTTGTATTTATGTCTCCATTTTGAAAATTAAGTTTATTCCACTTGTGATTTTTATTGAAGTTATCTTTAGCAAATATTTTTCTTCCAGCAGATGGAGATGAGAAAGAAACTAAAGTTTTAAAAGTATCTTCAGTCCTTAAAAGATTCATATATTGAGAAACAGGTCCTAATCCATGTGTTGGATATAAATTACCTTTTTTCTTTTCATATTGATGTGTCCTCCATGATCCCGTACCCATTTCTTCTTCAAACATTTGCGATCTCAAATCATGAATATATGCTGCTTCTCCATGAAGTAATTCTCCAAGTAATCCTTTCCTACATATATTGAGAAACATAAGTTCTTCCCTTCCATAGTTAACATTTTCCATCATCATACAATGTTTTTGATATTTTTCAGAAGTATTAACAATATCCCATAACTCCTTAATAGATGTTGCCATTGGAACTTCAACAAAAGCATGTAAATCTTTCTTCATACTCTCTACAGCCATAATTCCATGATTATTCCAATTAGTAGATATAACAACTATATCTGCATTGGTTTCTTTTAACATTAATTTCCATTTGTTCTCATCACCCCAATAAGTCTTAACATTTTTATGATTTTTAGATGTTTTAAGATTATCAATTATAGATAAGCTTTTAGATATATTAACTTCATGTAAATCTGATATGGCAACAATTTGGGTATTTGGAATAGAACCAAATCTAACTATATGCCCTTTACCTCTATATCCAACTCCAATTAGAGCTATTTTAATTTTATCTAACCTTGGAGCAATAAAATCACCCATATATTTTCCTTTTGATTCAGAACTATGGATTTTAGCATCTAATTTAGTAGTTGTAAGAAATGCAGATGAAATTGCCGTAGTTTTTAAAAACCTTCTTCTATCATAAAAACTCATACGATAAATATAATTCAATAATTTGTATATTTAATTAAATCCCATAATAATGGATCTTAAGCTAAAAAATAAAACTGTTTTTGTATCTGGTTCATCCAAAGGAATTGGATTTGAAACTGCAAAATTATTTTTAGAAGAAGGTGCTACAGTTATTATAAATGGTAGAACTGAGAAGAGCGTTAAAAATGCATTAAAAAAACTAAATACACCCAAGGTTAGTGGTATTGCTGCCAATTTTATTGCAGATAAACAGATTGATGAATTAATCAAAAAATTGCCAGATATTGATATTTTGGTTAACAATGTTGGGATCTTTAGAGGTAAAAACTTTTATGATGAAACAGAAAAAGATTGGAAAGATCATATTCAAGTTAATCTATTAGGAGGCGTAAAACTATCAAAGCATTTTTTGCCAAAGATGATTAAAAAAAATTGGGGTAGAATAATTTTTGTATCATCAGAATGTGCTACACTAGTTCCAGGTGATCTACTTAGTTACAGTGTCTCCAAAGCATCTGTTAATGTTTTTTCAAGCGGATTAGCTAAACTGACTAAAGGAACAAATGTTACTGTTAATACAATTATCCCAGGCTCTACATTATCAGAGGGTTCAAAAATATTTCTTAAAGAAGCTGCTAAAAGAGAAAACAAAACAATAGAAGAAGTTGAGTCTAACTTTTTTAAAGATGTGAGACCTTCATCTCTTTTAGGAAGATTTGCTAAAGTTGAAGAAGTTGCTTCTACAATTGTTTATATATCAAGTCCTTTAGCTTCTGCTACTAACGGAGCCTCTGTAAGAGTTGACGGAGGTAGTATGGGGTCTGTCTTTTAATAAAAAAAACCTTCCCATATATATGAAAAGGTTTATTTAATTTAAATTAAGATCTATTCCTCATCTGGAGCAACAGCCATTACTAACCCAGTTGCATCTCCAAAATCACCACCATTAACTATTTTACCATCTTCATCAAATGTTAAATAATGATACCAAAGACCTCTGAAACTTTTACCAGAAGCAGTATTTGTTCCAGACCAATATCCATAAGTTCTAACACTTCCATTAGGTAATCCAGTTTCAGGATCAGCACCTGGAAGATAATTTACAGCTTCCCAAGTTATATCTTCCATTGCATCTTGCCATCCCTTTAGATAATTTAGAGTCTCCTCTCTATTCATAATAGGTCCACCATAAAATGCACTTTGGTATTCAACCTCTTCTGCATAATAAGCTGAAACAGCTTCAAAGTCTTCAGTTACAAAGACATCAAACCATTCTTTAGTTATTTCCAGATTTCCAGCATAGTCTGGATGTTGTCCAGTTGAACAAGAAATAAATAAAGTAAGAACAGTGATTAATAATATTTTTTTCATAATAAATAATTTTAAAATTGGTTTATAATTAATGAATATAAAAAAACCTTTCCATATTTCTATGAAAAGGTTAATTTATAATTTAGATAATATATTATTCAGCTGATTCTTCAGATTGAAGAGATCCAAGTAATCCACCAGCGTCAAAGTAGTCACCACCTGTAATAATTAATCCATCCTTAAAGTCCCATGTGTGGTAACTTATCAATTCCCAACTTTTACCTGTTTCTGTGTGAACACCAGTCCATTTACCATATGTTCTAACACTTCCATCAGGCTGACCTGTTTCAGCTAAAACACCTGGTAACCAGCTAACGGCTGTATATGTTACATTTTCCATAACATCATGCCATCCTTTAAGATATTCACCAAAACCGGCTTTATCTATTTGAGCACTTCCATGAAAAGCTGGTTGCCATTGCATGTCTTCATGAACTAGATCAAGTTGAGCTTGAAGATCTGCTTCAGTACCTTGAAGTTCAAGAAGAGTTTGTGCTGTTTTAACATTTGCTTCAAAATCTGGATGTTGCCCTGTTGTACAAGAAACAAATAAAGTAAGCAAAGTGATTAATAATAAATTTTTCATAATAATTGTTTTTTAGTGCTGCAATATACAAAACCTTTATATTTTAGAACATTTGTAGCTTATTATTATCTATGGACCATCTTTTTACTTTTTGAACAAGTCCAGTGGATGCACCAACAAGTTTAGCAGTTCTTCGAATACTTTCTCCACGTCTCAGGTGTCTTAGAATATTAACAGTCTTTGGTTTTTCAAAAAACTCTTCAATAGACTCAAGTTGTTTTCCACCGACTCCTTTATATCTTCCTAAATCCTTAGCCTTTGAGACACCATATCTTTGAGATTCTTTTCGATTAGTATATTCCATGTTAGCTAAAGATTTTAATAAATTAAGAAGAAGTATTGTGTCTGACTTTACTCTTCCAAATTCATCCATAGTTTCTAATCCTTCATTTTTGGATGTTAATGAAATATTATTTATAATTAAAAAATCAATAGTATTCAAAACATCAATTTGATTTCTACCAAGCATTGATATTGAATCAACAATTATTTTTGAAATTTTCTTCTGACCTATTAGTCCAAATATAAGTGAACCTTTATCTCTTTTTGAGAAAGGAATGATACTACTACAATTGTCAACATAGTAATTCGGCGAGTCATAATTAGAAGAAATTTTAGATTTATCAGACTCTTGAATATAATGTATCAACATATGTGCTTATTTATAATGTATCAAATATACATATATATTTTTATATAATAAATAATATATTTAATAATATTATCATATATATACTAATAATACTTAATAATAAGTATAAATAATTTATATATATATAATATTTAAAAATAAAATAATACATTTACAAAATAATACAATGTTAAAATATTTTAACAAAAAAATATTACTTTTATAAAAAATTTGAAAATGGGTGTAGGAAATATTTTTATTGGAACATTAGCTTTAATATTCGTAATTGTAATTATAGTGGAGTTGAAACAGAGATTTTTTTAATCTAAGAAAATCGTTTTACCCTTCTTTACAGCTTCATCACATGCAAGGGCAATTTGTAAACTCTTGTACGAATCTTCCAAGTGATCTTTTAAATTGATATTATTTACTATAGAATCATAAAAAAATGATTGCTCATTATCACAAAGGTCTTGATGAGAAGGATCTTCATCATATACAACCTTCTTGTTAGGAGATATAAATTCACCTTCACTGTCAAGTTCAGAACTATGAATTTTTAGACAGTTATTTCTTGTATGATTTTCTATATTATCTGAATCTGAAGAATGTATATCTTCTTCTGATACAATTGAGACAGATCCTTTCGGACCAATAACATCCTTGACAAAGAAAGCAGTTTCACTTATCATTGGGCCCCATGCAGATTCATACCAGCCAACAGATCCATCAGAAAATCTAATTTGTAATTGCCCATAATTATAATTATCATCTGGTATCTCGTCTGAAAGTCTAACACCAATTGCAGAAACACTTAAAGGTTTGGACTCAGTTATTTGACACATTACATCAAGATAGTGTACACCACAATCAACAATCGGACTAAGTGAATTCAATAAGTTTTTATGAACACTCCATGTGTCACCTGAACTTTGTTGATTCAAATTCATTCGCATAGCAAGAGGTCTACCCATCTTTTTTGCCTCAACAATAAATTTTTTCCAAATTGGGTGATGTCTTAGAATATAACCAACAACAATTTTTTTCCCTTTTTTTATAGCTGTGTCAATAATAATTCTAGCACCTCTCAGATCTGATGCAACAGGTTTTTCAAGAAAAATATGACAATCATTTTCTAAAGCATATAGACTTATCTCTTCATGTGTATCTGGGTAAGTTGAAATACAAACAGCATCTGGTTTTGTTAGATCTATAGCCTCTTTATAGTCTTGAAATAACTTATAATCTGATTTTAGTTTATTGTTAAGATCGACCTTACTATCACCTCTTGAAACAAGACCACATATTTCAAATCCATCATGATTTTCATAAGATATTGCATGAGATGCTCCCATATTTCCACATCCAATAACTAAAATCGAAATTTTTTTGTCCATTATTTTGTTTTTTTTTATACTGAATATAATTAATCAAACATAGGTAATAATTATTTATTTTGTAAATTGAGAACAAAATACTTCAATGCGATTAACATTAGTTTTAATATTTTGTCTTAGTGTTTTCAGTATGACCTATAGTCAAACGCCTGAAAACCCATGGTCATTTGATGTTAGTGTTAACTCTGTTACCGTTAAAGATGAAGATAGATCAAAATTATCCTTGCCTACTCTTAGCCTTTCAAGATATATTTTTGGAAACTTTTCTCTTGGTTTAAATTTCAGTGAAAACAATGTGGAAGTATCTAACAAGGATTTATATTATTATTCATTAGATGGTATTATTAGATATGATATCTCCAATCAAACAGAATTACTTGGAGTTGATATCGATCCTTACCTTTTTGCTGGTTATGGAGTTTCTAAGTTTGGTGATGATGGAAACTTTTCAAATACTAGCTTTGGAGGTGGACTTAATTTTCAATTATCTAAAAATATAGCTTTAAATGCAGGTGTTTCATATAAGTCTATTGGTGAGAATAATGCATATAACCATCTTCAACATGTTGTTGGAGTTAAATTTAATTTTGGAAAAGGTGATTCTGATGGTGATGGTGTTCCAGACAAAAAAGATCATTGCCCTGACGTTCCTGGTTTAGCAGAATTAAATGGTTGTCCTGATAGTGATGGTGATGGAATACCAGATGAAAAGGATCAATGTCCAACGGCTCCTGGAATGGATTCAAAAAGTGGTTGTCCTGATAGTGATGGTGATGGCTTTGAAGATAGAATTGATCCATGCCCTAAAAAGCCAGGTGTTAATAATAGTCCTTGTCCTGATAGTGATGGTGATGGGATAACAGATGATGTTGATAATTGTCCAAATGAGAAAGGGCCAAAAAGCAATAATGGCTGTAAATTAGATGATATTGATGGTGATGGAGTTCCTAATATAGAAGATTTATGCCCAAATGAAAAAGGCGATTCTCTTTTCTCTGGATGCCCTCAAATACCTATTTCTCTCGAGAACTTTATAAATAGTACTGAAATTTATTTTGATTTTGATAGTTCTGAGACTAAGTCTACCGAAACTGAAAAAGTAGACAATTTAGTAAACCAGCTTAATCAATACAAGCATATAAAAATTTCAATTAATGGTCACGCATCTTTTGAAGGTGAATCTTTATATAATAAGCTTTTATCTGACAAAAGAGCGAACTCAGTTAAACTAATGATTGAAAATAATGGGATTGATTCTACTAGATTAGAAGTTAATGGATTTGGTGAAGACCAACAAAAATATCCTAATATTCCTCCTAGCGAAAGAGCTAAAAATAGAAGAGTTCAATTCAAAATAGATTAATTCAATCTTATTCTTTTAAATTTCCCAACCCTCTCTATATTTCCTAGTTAAGAACTGGTTAGCATTATCGAAGTTTGTAATCTTCATTTCTTTATTATCATAAAGAAGTTGTTTCTTACCAATAAAGACATTACTCCTTGGCGATCTTCTTAATAAGGCACTTCTAATTGCAACATTCCCTAAGAGAACTATCTCCGATAAAGGACCTGCAAAATCAAATGATGATGCTAAAGATTTCTGTTCTTTACTATTAAATCCTGCTTTTATTGCATCTATCCATGAACTTTGATGACCAAATTCTGCACCTTGAATATCTTTTATTTTACCTTTTGTAACTTCTTTACCATCTATATATAGCCTAGCACGATTCCCATATTCGCTGGCAGTAATTACTCCTTTCTCACCAATCATTAAAATTCCATTATCTCCAATATCTTTATTTTCAGGAATTCCATCTGGGTGAGATGGTCTAAGTCCTCCGTCCATCCATATTAATTCAACCTCTGTATCATTAATTTTTGAGGGTTTAAATTTATAAGTAACATATGAACTTGCAGGACATGCTTCATCATAAATTGAAGATGGAGTATAAGATTTAATATAGGGAGTTCTTGGAACACTAGCTTCAATACTATAAGGTTCAAAAAGACCAAGCGCTTTTACAGGAACATCCATAAGATGGCAACCCATATCACCTAATGCACCAGTTCCATAATCCCAAAATCCTCTCCAGTCAAAAGGATGAAGGAATGGAGTATATTCAATATTTTTAGCTGGTCCAACCCATAGATCCCAATTCATATCTTTAGGTTTTTTAGATTTATCTGGTTTATGAAGAGGAATTCCTTGAGGCCATACAGGTCTATTAGTCCAGGTATAAACTGTTTTAATCTTTCCGATTTTGTCATCTTTAATCCAATTTTGAATTATTGCTTGTTCAGGATTAGATGCACCTTGATTACCCATTTGAGTGACCACTTTATGTTTTCTTGCAAGATTTGTTAATAACCTTGCTTCTTTAACATTATGAGTTAAAGGTTTTTGAACATAAACATGAATGCCTCTTTCCATACACTCTTTAGCAATAACTGCATGAGTATGATCTGGAGTTGAAATAGTTATAGCATCAATATCTTTTTCTTTGTCAAGCATTTTTCTAAAATCAATATAAAATTTGGCTTTTGGGAATCTCTCCTTCGATACCATTACTCCATTAGCTGATGGATGAACATCACAAAGAGCTAAGACATTTTCCCTTCCATTTACACATGCGTTAGCAATATCAGACTGTCCCTTTCCATGAAGACCAATTCCTGCTAGATTTAATTTATCACTTGGAGGCGTGTACCCAACCCCTCCTAATACATTTCTAGGAACAATAAAGATTGATGAAGCAATAGCGCTATTCTTAATAAATTTTCTTCTTGATTTGTTAGTTGATGCCATAATTTAAATTTTATTTTTTTTTAATTTAATCAAAATTAAATTATTTTCAATTCTTTTCAAACCATTTATTAACTCTTTGTTTTGCATTTACACTAATATCTTTCCAAAATAAAGTAATATCTGCGAAGTGATAACTCCTTATAAACGAAAGGAAAAGTTTTCCTGGAATATCAGGTAAAGTTGACCAGACTATTCCATCTCCAACCTTTATTTTAACATTCTCAGGATAAATAGTTAGGTTTTTATAGAGCAACCCTTTATGTTGATTTTTATCTGCATACTTTTGATCGTCCCAAGTTATTGGATTAGTTGCCACACCTCCTTTAAACCATTTCTCATAATTATCTTTTCTAGGCATCTTATTGTATTTGTATGTGTTCCATGAAACAAAGCCTCCAATATCAGTAGGTGACCTAAGTAACTTAATGTTTTTAAAATCTTCCTCATTTACTTTTATTCCAATTAAGTAAGCTGAAATAAACTTCTCTTGTAGGGGTTTACCATCAATAAATTCTTTAATGAGCTCTCTTGCATGAAGTGTTCCTTGACTATGAGATGCTATAATGAATGGCTTGTCTTTGTTATAATTTTCTAGATAAAATTGAAATGCTCTCTTAACGTCTGAATAAGCCAACTTTAATGCTTTTTTTCCCTCTTCTTTATACCTCTTATTAAAAACTCTAATATGAGCTTGTCTATAAAAAGGGATATATAGATTTCCAGCTTCCAACCATGCTGATGCTTGATATTTAACCGGTCTTTCATAAACATCATTTCTAATGTCAGCATCCCATATATCAGAATACCAATACTTATTATTTTTTGAAGTTAATAATGTTGGATAAATATAGAATATGTCTGCATTCTTGAGTTCTTTATTTATTTGTAGGTTTTTTAAAAAATCTGGATAGTTAGTTGGAAGAACAGCCCAGCTTTCTTCATTTGCGTAATCAGGGGCAATAATTTCAGGGTTATTATCAAATTCATATGGTCTATGTGAAACTTTACAGCCAGTAATAAACCAGAATAAAATGTATATTTTTATAAATGTTTTTATCAAAATACTAACCAATTAATATATTACACAAAATAAGCAATTTTATTTCAAAAATTAAATGATATTTGTTATCTCAGTATATTATTAAATTTGCAATTGTGAAAATACTCCTAATAAAATATTGTATTATATCTTTCTTATTAATAACAATTAGTTGTCAAAACAAAAATGACTCTATAATTAAAATAAAAAAGTCTGTAACGGCTTTAAACGATTCTAATATTTCAGGAAATATTTCTGTAACATCAGAAAATATTAGTGGTAAGTCTTCAGTTACTATTGAAGCACATCTATTTGGATTAAAACCTGGAGAAAGTTCTATACATATTCATGAATTTGCAGATTGCAGTTCTATTGATGGTCTTAGTTCAGGTGGACATTGGAATCCAACATCTCAACCACATGGAAAGTGGGGAAATGAAGAAGGATTTCATCTTGGAGATATAGGTAATTTTTCTGTTGATAGCATAGGTCATGGAATGGTTAAATTTAATACAGATCTATGGTGTATTAATTGTTCGGATAGAGACAAAGATCTAATAGGCAGGTCTATAGTAATTCATAACGGCTCTGATGATTACATCTCTCAGCCATCTGGTGCAGCTGGAATCAGAATAGGCTGTATGGAAATTTCATCTGATATTATAGATAATGTAGAGTCTAATTAATAATTTTTTCTATCTGACTTGTAATTGATTCTATTGATTCATTATAATCAAACTTTAAAGGATTCCCAAATTTAAGTGAGAAAGACTTATTCCTATTTTTTATTTTAAGACTATTTTTTTCAAACACCTCATCAAATCCATTAATAGTTATAGGAATAACAATTGGGTTAGTTGATTTAATTATATGAGCTGTTCCAGGTCTAACAGGTTTAGAATTGTCAGTTGTACCTCTTGGAAAAGTTATTACCCATCCATCATTTAGAGCTTTTTTTATATTATCAAAGTCTTCAACTCTTATCTTTCTATTAATTTCTTTTCCAGATTCTTTCCAAGTTCTTTTAATTAATATTGAGCCAGTGTAACTTAAAATCTTTGTAATCAATGATGCCTTCATAGTTTCTAAAGCCGCAATAAAATATATATTAGATTTTGGTTTTAATAAATAGGAAAGATTTCTAACAGAATCTTCTCTACCATTGAATGATGCATTAAAAACGTGAAGCATTGCAATAACATCATAAAAATATGTATGATGGTTAGAAATAAATAAAACATTGTTATTCGATATTTCATTCAATATTGAAGTCCCTTGAATATTAAATCTTTTAGTACTAAATGTTTTGTAAGTTAAAGCTCCAATTAATGCAATTAATAGTTTTTTAATTATTAGATATTGGCCAAAAATATTCTTCTTCAAAACAAATAATTATACGTCTAATATACTCACTAGATATTTAATTTATTTTAACAAGTATTTATTATTTTAATAAAACTTTATTATGTAGATTTGATTTACAATAAATAAATCTTATAATGACTATTACCCAATTAAAATACACACTTTCAGTTGCAAAGCATGGCAATTTTACCATAGCTTCTCAAAAATGTTTTGTAACACAACCTACACTTAGCATGCAGGTTCAGAAACTTGAAGAAGAACTTGGTGTTACAATTTTTAATAGGTCAACAAAACCACTTCAAATAACTGAGGTAGGAGAAAAAATTCTAATTCAAGCTAGAAAAATAGTTGAAGAATCTTCAAGAATGAATGATATAGTATCAGAAGAGAAAGGAATTATTGGTGGAACTCTTAAAGTAGGAATAATTCCAACTGTTAGCCCTACATTACTTCCCTTATTCTTAACTAGCTTCATTAAGAAAAACAAAAATGTAGATCTTAAGATTGAAGAATATACAACTAATAGCATATTTGAAAAAATTAATAAAGGGGAAATAGACTGTGCAATTACTGCAACTCCTCTAGAAGATGAAAATATAATAGAAAGCCCATTATACTATGAACCTTTTATTGCTTATGTACCTAAACATCATGGATTGTCAGGAAAAGATTCTCTAGATATCCATGATCTTGAAGATGCTGACTTACTTATTCTTGAAGATGGTCATTGTTTTAGGGACCAAATATTAAACTTATGCTCAATTAATGATTTAAATAAACAATTTGAATTAAAGAGCGGAAACTTCGAGACTTTAATTAATTTATCAAATAATGGTCCATGGATGACTATTTTACCATACTTACACTCTAGACTTCTACCAGATATAAACAAAAAAAACCTGATAAAATTCAATGATCCAACTCCAGCAAGAGAAATTAGTATAGTTTATTCTAAGACTCAATTAAAACTTCCAATTATTAACGCATTAAAATCAACTATTTCAAAAGTTATTCGAGGACAAATTGAATACAATGATGTTAAAGTAATGTCTCCA